>Ga0208769_1000206_pt1 | contig 31759 bp, 43 predicted proteins | sample AntAceMetag02UKC_FD_184768 | JGI IMG/M metagenome (GOLD analysis project Ga0208769, IMG submission 184768) | Saline lake microbial communities from Ace Lake, Antarctica- Antarctic Ace Lake Metagenome 02UKC (SPAdes) (version 2) | ecosystem: Environmental > Aquatic > Non-marine Saline and Alkaline...
GACTTTGAGAAAAGAGTAAGGGAAACACACAAAGAAAATAAACAATATCTTAAAGAGTATCTAGGTGCTATAAAGTATTTTAAGTCGTTAAAATAAACCCATTGAGGGGGATAAATGCCTATAAGCAAGGAAAAACGAAAACTATATCCAAAAAACTGGAAAGATATATCGTATAAAGTAAGATACGAAGCGGGATTTAAGTGCGAATTATGTGATGCTGAAAATAATCAACCGCACCCAAAGACAAAAAGTAAGGTGGTGTTGACAGTACATCACTTAGACTACAATCCTCAGAATAGTGACAGGAAAAATTTGATTGCTCTGTGTCAAAGATGCCATAACAGGATTGACAAGCATTTCAGAAAAGAGAATAGGAAAAATAACAAAACCATAAAGAGGTAATGCTCGGATTGGTTAAAGGAGTGGTCATGAACAAAACTAAGCAAGTACTTGACCTTATCAAGATTAGGGCAGGGGTGGATGATGCGTTTATATTAGATTACCTAGCAATGAACTTTGGTTTTACAACATATTCTAAAGCACACGTTGCTAAGATAGCTTTTATGATATATTTTATAGATTACTACACCGAAGTCCTATGGCAGTTAGTGGTTGATTTAGCTCCAAGATTGTGGAAGTGTGAGAATACTGGAGAGAAATGCTATAAGCCAAATTGTACTAGTTTTTGTGGGTACAAAGATATTTTATGTGATTTCCTACAAACAAAAGAATCAGACCGCCTCGATTGGCTCATTGAGAATCTAAAGGAGAAAGAGTAAAATGGATTATAATGAAATAAAAGATAAGATAGGGATTAAACCGTATTTTGAAACCGAATTGGGAGTGCTATACAATGCCGATTGCCTCGACGTAATGGCTAAGATGCCAGATAAGTGCGTTGATCTGGTGCTTACGGATCCTCCCTACGGTATTAATATGGATATAAATCTGGCTAAAAAAAATGGGAAATATGGATATAAGCATTATGGATATACAAACTGGGACAATAAAACACCAAAAAACTTTAATGAAATATTAAGAATCTCTAAAAATCAAATAATATGGGGTGGAAATTATTTTACAGACAAATTACCTGCATCTATGGGCTGGATAATATGGGACAAAGGTCAAAGGGACTTCAGTCTTGCTGATGGAGAAATGGCGTGGACTTCTTATAAACGTGCAATGCGTATTTTCTCAATATCAAGGGCAAAGGCAATGACTGATGGAAAGGTGCATCCAACACAGAAAAGTCTTGATATAATAGTTAAATGTATAAATTGGAGTAAAACGGAAGATCTAATATTCGACCCATTTCTCGGTTCTGGAACAACCGCAGTAGCTTGTGAGCAGTTAGGTAGAAAGTGGATAGGGGTTGAGATAAGCGAGAAGTACTGCGAGATAGCAAAAAAGAGGATAAAATATGAATCAAGTCAAGGGAAGTTTGAGTTTACGAAAGATCGAGAAGCTACTAATAAAGAAGTTCAAGACGAAACGCTTTTATCGGGTAGCATGGGAAAGCCGAGGTGCTATTAGGGTTGAGGTGATCGAGATGGCGGAGTTTATAAAAGAGATTATGGAAAGGGAGATATGATGAAACAGTTTTTGCACATTAAGAATTTGGACAAGTACCACCCCGGATATAAGGACAGGAAGGACTTGAAGTGGGGAAAGCTTTATTTTACCATACTTCACGGCGACCCTGAATTTGAAATGATAACCGAAGAAACGGACAAATGGAGATACATAGCTTTTATCATTTTAGAACTCCAAATTAAGAAACCCGTACCACTTGACGATGATTATTTGACAAGAAAGGGGTTTAATCTTAAAAAACGCAAAATCGCATTGACTTTACAACTGTTACAGAACTTCGTTGAGGTTGTTACAGAAGATTTAATACCCTGTATCCTAGATAAAGATAAAGATAAAGATAAAGAAGAAGAAGAAGATAAAGATAAGAGAGCTTCCTTCCGGAAGCCGACCATTCAAGATATTTTTTCTTTCTGCAAAGAGAAGGGTATAAGGAACTTCGATCCCGATAAGTTCTGGAACTATTACGAAAGCAAGGGTTGGCTAATAGGCAAGACTCCTATGAAGTCGTGGCAATCGGCAATAGCAACATGGATGAAAAATAGCTTTGGCAATGACGGTTTCATTAAAGAGAAGAAAGAAGCTGAAAAGCTAATAACCCACAACGTAATCTGCACCGTAGACAAATGCAAGTGGGAAGGAAAGGTAAGTCTAAAAGTAGGCGACACTATTGAAAAGACTAAATGCCCTATATGTGGGTTGTTTAGCTTGAAGGAGAGTAAATGAGCCGATGCAAGTATTGTTCAACAGGAATAGCACCGTGGAATAAAGACCTAGGATATGTGCCTTTAGACGAGCATATTAAAAGAGATAACGGTCAATGGGAGAAGACGGGGTACACATTTTCACTACTCTGCACTTGTGAGGAAGGTAGCAGACAGGCAATTAGCAGACCCGAAATGAGGAGATGGAACGGAAGGTCAGAGCAGATCGTAAGCGGCCACAAGATGTTCACTCTAAACGACACTTTAAAGGATAGGTTGAAATGAGCAAACTAGACAGATTCAAGGTCAAGTACACAAACAGGGTGTGTCCTGTATGCGGTTTATCAATGGGGGTTCCTGATTGGTACAAATACCCGCCGAAATGTAAAGGAAGCGACATTAAACCTCATGTGCCAACCACAATGGTGGAAGAAAAAGACTTACCCAAGCCGTAGTGTCGGAATTTGGAAGGCACGATAAGGCACAGGAATGGATTATTATTGAATTTAGGTAGATTGGTGTGTAAGCGGTCAAAATGGAGTTAAAACTAAAATAGGGGGTTGTATGGTAACTAGAAAAGAATTGGAAGATGCGTTAAAGTCTTATGGTAAGTTGGAGTCAGGTATTAAAGATTTAGTACACGCACTTAGAAATATGGGTTTAAATACGGTTGTTTCTTGTGAAGGTCACAATGTAAATAAGTTCCCAAGTTCGCATAGTTCTCTATATCCATTTGTGGGTATTGAATTGCAAAAACCAACCGATTTTCAATCTATACTAAAGTCTGTTTTTGAGTTTAATAAAAATAGGAATTGGAACGCCAAAATAATGTTTAACTTTAAGTCGTTTGTAAGGGTTGATATGGTTTTCGTAAGTACGTTTTTACCAGCATCTCAATTTGTTGCCGATATGTTTGCTAAATTTTTAGAAAGAAAACGTAAAAAAGCTATAAAAATAAAAAAGGGGTCAAAATGAATTATCCAAAGTGCTTTACAAATGAAGGTCAGTATAAGAAGTGGGCGGAGATGCTAAATAGCAATAAGCACGATTACAAGTTAGCCGGAGTTCCTGACTATTGTTACGATTGCACAAAGGAGTACAGGGAAGAAATGCTTGAAGCTGGGCGTTGCAAGTGTTCTGACAAAGATTTTAGGTGGGCTATGACTTCGGGAAAGGTCGACAGGAACTATAAGACACCGAAATGCGTTGTAGACATGATGAAGAAGCACGGTGGCAAAAGCTATAAGATCAGCGACAACGTGGTTAATGCAGGAAAGGTAAGGGAGGTAAGGTGAGAGGCAAAGATTGGATACATAAAAGCTATTCAGTAAGCATAAACATAGATGAACCGTTGCTTCAAACTTTCTGGCATAGATATGGCAAGAACAGACGAACAAGAATCACGGTATTATGGAGTGAGTATATTCAACAGATGCAATATTCAATAAACTACACAAAGGAAATGTTGTGTATAGGATTTTTGAAGGAGGGATATTGAAACCAATAATAGTTGAGGCGTGGGGTGATGATGAGTTCGGAAAGGATATTATAGATAACTTTGACCGGATAGTAAGCATAAGGGAAAAGGCAGAACGATCGCTATTCGTATCTATGTACATACCAAACCAAAAGAGAAACGAGCTTATATGTAAATTCCACAAAGTAGCGGTAAACAAGTACAATTTGTCTACCTATTACGTTGCAAAGATGATGAGTTTATTCTTTCCAATAACACTTGATGGGGTGATAAGAATAATAAAAAGAAACAATTAATCTATTATTTGTCTATTACTTTAAACGTATGATAGAGTATGGGCTATATATATTCCATTAAATTTAACAGCACACTTCCCACGCCTCTGCAGATGCCAAGCAACTGTAAGCGTAATTTGGGGAGTTTTTTAAGCGGGCAGATTTCAACCAATTATAGGTTGGCACTCGCTTTTTTTCATTCGCTATACCTCGGAGTGTTCGCTATGGCAATTCTACCGATGCCGGGTATCATGCGGTGAAAATATATCTTAATGGCACGTTTGTACGTCATGTATAGTGAGCCGAAGTTATACACTACCATATTGAATGGCGAACCTGTTTCGGTGAAAAAATTGCCTATGGGATTTGACGGAGTGCCTTAATTAACGTAGTTTGGTAGCGGAGTTAGACTTATTTCTCTAGTTGATTGGGATTTAGGATTAAGCTTACTACTCTTTAATCAGCAAACTATTAGGAGTAACAATGAAAGACAGTAAGGGTTGGCCATCAGCTATAAAAGACAAGGGTTACGATCCGAAGCGAAAAGAAAAAGGTCAAGATGCAAGGTAAATGTCCTCTCACCAAGAGGCAGAAGGTAAAAATGCGTAAAAGCATTGATAAGTTATGTAGTTTGATGTGTTGCTTTAACCTTGTAAGGAAGGTGTGTGGATAATGAACAAATTAAGTAAGAAAGATATAAAACTAGTTCGTGAAGCCATTAAAAGAATAGTTAAGGAATATGGTGGGATATTAATTAGACTTGGAAGGGAATAATGCGTAAAATAGGAATAGAATCAAATGGAAATTAAAAGAACGGTTATTTTACCCAACCCATCATGGTGTAACGGTTGTAAGTTTTTAGACAACTACCCAAAGAACCAGAGACCCGTAAATGCTCGGTGTGTATTAGGGTATTGGAATCAGCTCGGTAACGTAGTGCCTCAAATGCAGAAGCTAATGGACTGGAAGATCTCAAGACCTTCAAAATGTTGGGAAGAGAACGGGCAGTCTCCTTTTGAGAATAAGGTTAAAAACAAGGTTGAGATGTCAGAGGAATACCACCCGCCCGAAGGGTCTTTAATGGCAACACTCCCACACAAGACATACACCCGTGAAGACTACAAGAAGTCAAAGAAGAAAAAGGTTGTAAAATCAAAGAGAAAGAAGAAAAAATAGGAGTTTGTAAAACAATGGTAAACAAAGGTGGGTGCAGACCAGGACATACCAATAACCCAAATGGCAGACCAAGGGCAGGCAGTGCTTTTTTAGACCAGCTAAAGGAAGCCCTTAAAAAGGTAGAAAAAGAAAAGGGGAAAACCTTAATGCGACACATGGTAGAAAGAGCTTTCCTTGAAGATACTGTAATGGTTGCTCTAGCCAAGAAGCTATTGCCTGACCTTAAAGAGGTTGACAATAAAGGCATGGTAAGGTTTGACCATTTCGCACATCAGATAAATGATTACAAAAAGTAAGGTAGAATTTAACCCTAATACGTTTGACTACTCTAGGTTTATGGGTGACAACTTCGAGATTGTAGATAAGACAGGCGTAAGCGTACCACTTAAAGCCAATTCAGTACAGGCAGAGTTTGAGAAAGATAAAGGTAACGATGCTATAATCTTAAAGGCAAGACAGCAGGGGTTCTCAAGTTGGATAGATGGGATATTTACATCAGACTTTATACTTAGGTCAAACAGTTACGGTGCGATCGTAGCAGATATAGAAGACAACGCAGTAGGTCTATTAGACAGGATTAAGTATTATCTCGGCAGTTACGAAGAGAAGAACAAGACCAAGTTACAGATGAAAGAGACGTATATAAAAGGCAACGTAGTTGATTTGAAGTACGATAGTCGGTTTGAATTGTATCATGAGTTCATGAACAGTCGATTGGTTATAGGAACGGCAAAGAATGTAGAGTTTGGTAGGTCAAAGACTATAACGAACCTTCATTTATCGGAGATAGCGTTTTATCCTAACATAGAGAAGATTCTAGCCGGTGCGGGTCAAGCAGTAGTGCAAGGTGGCAGAAAGTGGCTAGAGACTACGGCTAACGGGTTTAACGAGTTCAAAGAGTTGTGGGACGATTCTTCTAACAAGTTCAACAACTACAAGGCCTTGTTTTACGGTGCTTCTAAGTTCTATTCAAAAGAGTTCTTAGAAATGAAGAAGAGAGAGTTTACAAAGCGTGGCAAGGTAGCGTTGAAATACTATCAAGAGTACCCGGATAACCCAATAGAAGCTTTTATTAGTTCGGGCGACTGTTACTTCGATCAAGACAGTTTAAGGTTTTACTTAGAGAAGTGGATGTCAAAGCCGATGGTAGCGGGATATATATACTAAGGAGAAAAGCATGAAAATCACACAGAATGGCAAGGGAATCAGAATCACGAGAAGTAATGGCGCGGAGTTATGCCTTGAAGCAGATGAAGCGAAAGAGCTTAAAGTAGCGGTTGACAAGTTCTTTGAGGTAGAGAAGAAGAAAGAAGTTGTAATTAAGCCTAAAATAGATGACAAGACTAGTGACAAGTAGTGAGTTTCTACCAGTTCCGCACCATCAAGCGCGGTGAGTTCTTTGTAATAGCAGGCGATACAAGCACGGGAGCTGGGGATTGGAGTACAACACAGTTTCTTAGCAAGAACGGGAAAGACGTGCCTTTAGTGTATCGCACAAAGTCTACTGCTACGGAGATGACGAACGAGATACACCCGATAATAGAGAAGTTATTTGACGTTACGGGTATTAAACCGGTAGTAGCGTATGAGCGAAACAACGGTGGAAGCTTTGAGATGGACAGGCTAGGAACATTGAATAGGTTGGGTAAGTACACGCTCTTTGAGATGAACGAGAATAGGGGTAACATAGAAGATAAAGAGTCGAGAATGTATGGGTGGGATACGAACACGGCCACAAGGCCTAAGATGCTCGGCGACCTTCAAGAAGTCATTAATAAGCGACTTTTAAAGATTTACGATGAAGTTACCATTAATGAAATGTTTAGCTTCATTAAGGTAAGAACAAGCACTCTGTACAAGGCACAAGCGGACAAAGGCGCACACGATGACCATGTAATGAGCTTGGCGATAGCGTGGCAGTTGTACTTATACACACCGACATTGAATCAGGTACAGGCGTACAGGACAGGCGGAAGGGGTCAGTTCCCCGGTGTAGATCGGACAAAGAGAGAATCAAAGACAGTTGGAAGGTTTGGACACGTATATAAATAAAGGGAGGTTTCATGGCGAATCAGGTGGACAGCAAAGTAGCTGAACCAAAAGAAGTTGAAGAAACTAATAAGTATGCAACGATCGTGATTAAGATGAAAGAGAACTTTGCAGTAGAGGTTGGAGTACAGAACATGGTATCGGTGACACAGAGCGAGATAATGCTTAAAGACGCGGAAAAGCTTATAGGTAAGATGTTCTATGAGAAGGCGATGGAGAAGGAAGTAACAAGACAAGCGTTGGCAGGTGGCAATGGTTTTATACCCGGCCTTAACAAATTTCTAGGTAAAAAGCATTAAGGAGCCGATATGAAACCGATAGTCAAAGGTAATAAGATATATAACTGGGTACAGATTGAAAGTATTGAGCCGGACATACAAGGAAAACAGTTGATAATCAAGATGAATAGCGGAACACTTAAAAAGATGGGGTTTGCAGATAATAAGGAGATGCAGTCTTACATAGACAATCTAATAAAGGAGTTGAGTCAATGAGCCAGATAAAACCCGTAAACGGGTATATCTTAGTAAAGACTTTGGCGTTTAAGGAAGAGAGCAAAAGTGGTATCATACTAAAGAATACGGTCAAGAAGGGTGATTTATACAGAGGCGAGATAATTGGTAGAAGCGATGGTTCGGACGAAGCGATATACAGCGTAAGAATAGGCGAAGTGGTCTACTTTGACGTATACAATGGCAAGAAATGCCCTAGCAACGATACCGAGAGCGATTTTATCCTACTTAAAGAAGAGGATATATGCGGGGTTGAAGAAAAGCTGCAATGAAGATACGCAAGTCCGAGATAGAATTAAGCAAGGTAGTTGACTATACCGTAACTAAAAATGCAATACATATATACATGAAAGACTATACTAAGGTCTATATGAAGTACGAAATATCTAACGAATTTGACAGTATAGTTAAAGCATTAAAAGGACGAAATGGAAGCGATTGAACTGTTTAACAAACTCAAGAACAAGTGGATACTCGAAGAGATAGTAAAGTTTGAGGAAGTGGGTAATCCGGGTATGATAGAGATACACTACGGTTTAGGTGGCAATGCGACTACTATCAAGCCGAAACCCGAAATAAGGCGTAAGAAAGACTAACAACTTAATAGACGAGCAATCTTAACAAAAGAAGCTCATAGCAGAGGAAGCGGGAACGTGAAAGAACACCGCAATATACCTCTATTATGGGCTTTTTATTTGAGGTAAAAATGGCAAACAAGAATTTTAATGACACAACGCTTAAACAACCAGAAACTAAAGACGATGAAGACAAGGTACTTAAGCTTGATTTAGGCACTGGTATTGTTGAAAGCAACGCAGTAGAGAACATTTACGATCAAGATTATCTTAATGTCATTGATTTAAGCAAGAAAATGGCTTCTGATGGCAAGAGAACCAAAGAGGAAGAGCTTTTAGACTTGGTTTATGATGATATAACGAAGTCAATTAGCGCGAGTGCTGGTATGCGTAACAAACTAAGAAAGTATGAGATGATAGCTAACTGTGAACCTGACCCCAAAAACAATAATATGTACTGGTCGGGGTCAAGTAACGTAAGAAGTCCGTTAGGCGCGAAGATACTAGAAGGAAAGTTTTGTAGATGGATTACATCGATGTTCGGAGTAAATCCTATATGTTTAATAGATATACTCGATTATGACGGCAAGAAGAAAGACAAAGATGGGAACATTGTTAATAGCAGAGAAGAGAAGAGTAATAGAGCTACCGCAGTTGAAGCATACTTCCATTATATATTCACAAGGATAATCAAAGGCGTTGATACATATAGGGACATACTGACCAATACAGGCACACATAACACGGGTCTTGCCCTTCTATGGTTTGACTGTGAGTATAAGAAGAAACAGCTACATAATGTATCGTATAAGCAGACAATAGAGTTTAAGTCAGATTTCAAAGATGCGAAAGAAGCGGGAATACCCGAAGAAGAGTATAACTCATTAATAGCTAAGTTAGATGCAGGAGAAGAAGTCGTTATACCTAAGATTACCAAACTTGAGAAGGCGAAGGAAATACCTAAACTTGAGAGTATTAATAGAGACGACTTTATTATTCTACCTGACAATGCTAAGAACCTTGAGATTGCTAGAGGACACGGATACAAGTTTGAACTGTCGTGGGATGGCCTAAAGAAAGGTGAAGCTGAAAAGAGATACAAGAATGTTGATAAGTTAAAGAACAATTTTAAGCCAAGTGATACAGGCGAAGTAAACCAGCAAAAGAACTTAAATGAAGGTAAAGACGGGGAGGATACGGAAGAGTACAGAAAGCGTATGCACAACGTATATAAGCTCATTTATAAGTATCAAGTAGACGATGAAGGTATAGCCGACACACTTATATTGACTTTTAGCTATGATTGTAAGCAGTTTATCAGAACAGAGGTATGGGATGAGAACCTTTATATTATACCACATAGAATAAGGAAGAAACCCGGTAGATTTGACGGTATAGGAACAATTAAGATGGTTGAGCCTATGAACGATCAAACGGACACTATTTATAACCTTAGAAACAATGCGGCCAAGATAGTATGTAGTCCAAGTTTCAAGGCCAAGAATAACACGTCATTCGACCCCTACGAACAGGAGTGGATGCCAGGTGCGATATTCTGGCTTGACAATATGGGCGATGTCGACCAATTCCAAGTAACTAACAATTTCCCAGAACTGTTTCAAGAAGAGGTATTACAAGATAGATACGCACAAGAGAAGACTGGTATCACCTCGGCTAGTGGTGGCCGTGAGTCTCCTAACGATCCTAACGCACCCGGTAACAAGACTATCGCACTTATCCAAGAAGGGAACATTATAACCAATGAGGATATAGCGTGTCTTAGAACGAGTGTGGAAGAGGTATTTTACTACATATTACAGATGTGTGCTAAGTATCTTCCGGACAACGATAAGTACCTTAAAAAGTTCGGATTGACTAAGGAAGACCTTAAAATCAGTCTTGAAGAGGTGTCTTTACATGGTATAGATATAACATTCAACAAAGAAGTAAGAAAGCAACAGGAAATGCTATTTTATAACATATACGGACAGGATCCTATCATAAGAGAGAACTTAAACTCTGCTACTGATATGTTAAAGAGTGGGTTTAGGGCATGGGGTAGAGATAAGCTTGAACTACTACCTACAACTGAAGAAGTAAAGGAAATACAGATACAAATACAAATGGAAGCTATGCGACGACTTGAAAGGGAAAACATAGCTAAGATGGAAGAGCAGAACGTGGCGGAATCGCAGAGACAAGTAGATAAAGGTGTGAAACCACCGCCACCACCTCCACCACCAGCGGAGTTAATAGAAGAATGAACTATCTAGTAGCAAAGTACAATAATTTAATAAATAAAAAGAATATGGTTAATGCTAACGCAGACGATTGGTTCAATCCACCAAATAGCACACCGCGACAACCAGCGCGTATGCCTACGCCTGACTTTCCGAGTGGAATAAAGAAAAATCAACCTCCACGCGAAAAAAATGCAGACGATTGGTTCAATCCACCACAACCACTACCACCAACACAGCAAAAACCTAATTATGAGGAAGAACTTATACGTCAACTAAAAGAGAAGGGACAGGACGTTACACAAGAAGAGTACGACAAACTACTAAAAGAATATATAAGTGCAAAAGAAAGTGGTTATGAACCACCACAATCTACGAATCCAATTGACGAGAGACAATGGCACTCAAATCCACACCCCATCAACCCTGTTCATCAACCAGTTAAGTTACCAGTTACACAAGAAAAATCAATAGCACTATCGGGCAATAGTAGATTATTAGAAAATAGAGCTAGTATGCCTAATTATGGCGCAAATCGAGGATATCAAATACCGTTTAACCCATTTTCAGCACAATACTCACAACAGAAACCACAGTCAATGACGGTGAATAGTACACGTAATTTACTAGGAAAGAAATATAATAATAAAAATCTAGGAAGTAAGTTTGCCAATAAAAAGAATTATAATTTTTAATCGAAACAATCGGAAGGAGAATAAATGGATAACAAAGATAAAATTGGAAGTTTGCAGTCTAAAATAGATAAGTCAGCAAGGTTTGATCGGTTGAAAGAAAACCCGGACTTCAAACTGTTTTTAGATGAGGTTAAGAGTAAAAGAGACGTTTATTACGCGGAGTTGAACGATTTCGGAAAAGGAAAAGAGTTAAGCATGGAGCAGAACTATATAAGATTGATTGAAGCACAGCTAAGAATGGAGAGCTTTAACATGGTTTTAATATTGTGTGACAGCTTTAAGAACATAGCCAAACACGCAAAATCACAGATAGACAAGATAAAAGCACAAGAAGTTGAGTAAAACTCACTTTATTAAGCCGAACCTGCGGCGTAAATCAGGGTAGAATAAAGGAGAGTACGATGGTAGAAGCAAAGGAAGTTAAAGAAGTCAAAGAACCTGAAGTCAAGGAAGTTAAGACTAAGGAAGATGTGATCGAAAACGGGTCAAATCTTATCAAAGAAACACTTGGTAAGATTAAAGAATCCGAAGAAGAGGTCGTTAAAGAAGATGACACAAAAGGAAAACCGACCGAAGCCAAGAAGGAAGAAGTAGAAGAGGGTGACGATAAGGTAAAAGAGGTTACTAAAAAGGAAACTGAACCTATCCCGTATCACAGATTTGCTGAAGTAAACGAGGAAAAGAAGGCGTTAAAACAGCAAATGAACGCTATGCAAGGTCAAATGCGTATGATGCAAGAGCTTATTATTCAGAAAGGCGATAAAGTCTCAAAGAGTGATAGGCAAGACACAAACGAAAAATACGCTAAAGAAATTGCAGAAGAACAGGATATGGACATTGAATCTGCTCGTAAGCTTACAAAAAAGATGTCTGCTATGGTTAGAGAAGGTGCTACCGAGCTTGTATCTAAAGAGTTAAGTGCATTGAAGAACCAAACGTCGGGATTGCTTGTAAATCAGGCAATAACCGAAGCTCTTGAAAAGTATCCGCGCGGTAAAACGTACAAGAAAGACGTGTACGACGTTGTTATGGGACTTAAAATAGACCTTAGAACGAACCCTGACGTGATTATAGATGCGGCGAAATTAGTGGTAGCTGACAAAGTAGACGAGATAGAGAAACAAGCAGAGGAAAGAGCCTTAAAAAAACACTCTGAACAGAAGAAAATCGTTATTTCTGGTGTTGAATCTCCCGGTGGTTCCCCCGCAAAGAGCGTTGAGGAATTAACCGATGCACAGAAGGCTATGGCGAGAAAATATGGCGTATCGGAAGAAAAGTACGCCGCCAATATGAGGAAGGTATCTTGAAAGATTTAAGCAGAAGTCCCACGTCAAGAGGAGTTGGTGTAAAACTCGAAATAACTGGAGTTGAATCGGTTGAATCTACACGACAATCGGATAAGGTGTTTGTACGGTGTAAACGGTGCGGAACTCCCGTAAACCAAGCCAAACATTCGAGGTGTCCGTATTGTGAAATAGAGAACTATTGGAAGGTAAACAACTAATGCTGATAAAAGCACATAACAGCAATTACGATAAACGTAGTGGAAGGGGTTTTAAGTGTAGTCAATGTGGAGCAATAAAAGATGATATACAGTTCATTGAAAAGGTTTATGGTGGTATGTTCTCAAGGTGGCGATGTGCAAAATGCGGAAACACGTGGAGATATGACGAAACACCACCTATGAGTGCGGAAGAATTGAAGCACGATAAGAGAGCGAGAGAAATATCAGACCCCATGAAATCTTTTACAAGAGGACTGAAGAAAATATAGGAGGAAACAATGAGATTTCATTATGATTTAACACAAGCAGAGGAAATATATAGGGATGTACCAGTATATGATGCTGCTTCTATGGAAAATGGTGAGCTGGTAATGTTGGGAACGACTGCTGATGACAGCAATGCTGATCAGGGTGTATCTTTTATAACGGCTTACACCGGTGGCGCTGCCGAAGCGGTTGATGCGTTAGGTACAATATGTGAAGATTTTTCAACAGCAGCCGATATAGACAATACGCCCGTACAGGACTGTAAATATTTAAAATGTATTGTGAATCCATTTGCTGTTTATTTAGCAGAATATTCGCAAGGCACGTCAGATGACGTTGCGGTAACAACCGGAAGTACCGGAACCACGCTTACTATTGGTTCTTTAGAAGATAACTGGGATGCTGGTTGGGTATATTTAATAGCATCTTCGGGTTCTTTACGTCAGAATGTTGCTTGCGCTTCTGGATCTCTAACTATGGATAGTGCCCTAACGGTCACTACTTCAAGTCGGATAATCAAGATACGTCCAGTAAACTCAAGGTTAACGAACTTGAACACGGCGGCGACAATGCTAACAAGTGCAGCGGCAGTACCCGATGGAATATCTTTGCACGTTGTTAAAAACTGGATGACACACGACGGTCAGATACTTTTACCTTTAAGGTATGCGAATAGAGGTACGGACGGGCTAACGAATGTGAAGTTATATTCAGATTTAGCTATGCTTGACCATGTTTACAACAATGCGTAAGTTAGTATTTCAAAATTAAAAGATTAATAGGAGGATATAATGCATACTAGTGAGAAATGGCCAGATTTATTGGAGCCAAATGTAAAAGTGTTGTCCGATGAGGCAACGAGGTTTGACAGCAAGTCGTCTATGCTTTCAAAAATATTTGACATGAAAAAATCAGGTAAATCGTACGAGAAGTTTAGTTCTGCTTCAACGGTTGACGATTTTGAGTCATTTACAGGAACAGTTGGATATTCAGACACCTTTCAAGGATTCGATACACGTATTGAGTTCCCTGAATTTGTCAAAGGTATAAAGATAGAGCGTAAACTAAAAGACGATGACGAAACTAACATCATAGCAAGTCGTTCGGCTTCTATTGGTCATTCGTATGTTCGGTCGCGCGAAAAGGTTGGTGCGCAGGTATGGAATGAAGCGTTTACTACTGATTCAAACGATAATGTAACACATTCAGAAGGTGGCGAACTATGCGCCTCTGACCATGCGTACACTAACGGTTCAACCGCAACACAGTCAAACGAAGGCACAACTGCTTTTAGTGCGACTTCTGTTGAAGCTACACGCCAGTTAATGTGTGCTTTTAGAGGAGATAACCAAGAGATTATATCAATCAATCCCGATACACTCCTTGTCCCTATTGGGCTTGAAGAAACTGGGTTTGAGATAATCAATTCTAAAGGAAAAATCAATACCGACGCTAATAACGTCAACTTCCATGAAGGTAAGTACAAACTTATGGTATGGAAGAACTTTCTAACCGATGCTAATAACTGGTTTATGATAGATTATAACCTCATGAAACAGTTTTTAAAATGGTATGATCGTATTCCTTTGGAAGTCAACCAAGACAGCGATTCCGATACACTTGTTGCTAAGTATATTGGTTATTGTCGTTTCTGGCGTTGGTGGATCAACTGGAGATTTTGTTTTGGTCATTTAGTAGGCTAATTTAAAAGGGGAGGGGTAGGGTATCCTATCTCTCCCTATTTAACCTTAACAGGAGGAAAAATGGGAAGGCAGATGAGTATTCAGGAACAAGTAAGAAAGCATAAAGGTTATTTGACAACGAATGAGGAACAGGAAAGGCGACAGCGAATATCTAACAACGAGGGATGGCTTAAAACTCACAAAAGTTCAGAGTATAGGCGTGTTCGGAATATGGACGAGTCTTATGTAATTAAGCAGTTATCTACCGACAAAAAGACCTTAAACGAACGAGCTGCGCCAAGAGACTTAAAGGGTACTGAACGAACGAAATTGTATACGAGAGTAAAGTACCTTGAGGGTAAAATTCGTGATGGTATGCCTACTAGAGACGAGATGATGGGGAAACGACACAGTAACCCCGGAAACCCTAATAGTAAGTACCAAGAAGCAAGACCCGGCGATGTCAAAAAACACATGAAATGGCTTTCTGCAACTCAAAAGTATCAAGACGAATGGAAGAAGATAATGAGAATACTTGAGCCTGACGATCCTGAAGCTGCTAATGTTGAAAGGTTAAGGAAATAAAATGAGGAGGAAAAAATGAAAAATATATTAATAAGCATAGCGTTAGTAGCTTTTGTACTTGTTCCAAGCTATGCTGTTGGCGGTCACAATGGAACGTACGCCATAGAAGTAACTGGAACTCCAGACACGATAACGCCCGACGTAACAGTTGGTGCGGGGTGTGCTTATGTTGAAAACACACTTGAGGTAGATGGTGCGACTAGATTTGACGGTGCGGTGACGTTTAATGGTGCGATTGTGTCTTCTGATAGTTTCGTAAACATAGTGTACCCACTAACTGACCTAGCTGCTTCTGATGGAAACATCTACGTATCGTCAACTGGTGCGAGTGTTGGAAGTTTCGGTGTTGATAGATCGATGAATATAAGTTTACTACAAGCGGGTGGTACTACGTGGACACTAGCAAAGGCAGACTATACCGATGCTATTCATGCACGGAATATATCCGCCGTTATGAGGTCAACGTCTACTGCGTCAGATGCAATTTTGGAATCTAGTGCTACACTAACCATTTTAGGGTATACGGCACGTGGAGAACTAGAATCTGATACAATCTCGATGATAGACCATACGGTAAGGTACAGCAATAAGGCGTTTCTGTCTGTTGTTAGCTTTACTGTAAGCGATGCAACGGCCACGTGGAGTTCCGTAGGTTATGCGGCACGTAAAGTTGGATTTGAGATAGGTACAAGCAATAAGATAGGACTACCTATTGATATCGACACTACTGCCGATATTTTCAAGGTTATTGTAGCCGGAGCTACTGAATCGTCTTCTGATTATACGGCAAATCACGTATATAATACGATAGACTTTTCAAGTGACGGCGATGCTTCAAGGGACTACGAGGTATACATAAAAGTAAAGCAAAGATAAACGAAACGGTGAGGAGTATCTATAAAAGGGTACTCTTCACCAATTTGTTGACAAGGGAGGTGTTTTAAGTGAACAGAAATATTATACATTCAGAATCATTACAAGATACCGACGGTACGAAATGGGAATCAAAGGCAATGACAACCTCTGCCGCAACGTATTATAGTGACAAAATACCGGTTAAGTTTAGTACAGGAAATTCTTCGTTACTTGTTAAGACTAGCGCAGGTTCTTTAGCTATTACAGTTGAGTTATCGTTAAACGGTGATGATTGGTACACGCCATACGATACAGACGGAAACGACCTCGGTGCTTTAGTTTCGGCATTAACAGCAGATAGATGGATTGTTTATAACCCACAAATAACATTATACAAACGGTTCAAATTCGTTTTGACAGATGCAAATTCAACCGTATCAGCTAGATATATTCAACAAGAATAAAGGAGAGTGAAATGAAGCGGTATTTTTTATTTACAATGTTTATTTTTTTTGCGGTATCAGCACACGCAGGTATGTTTGGTGTTAAACTTCAAAAGATAAACAAAGGGCCAGATAGGAGAGACTTTAACCTAACAATAACGTCAGGCACAGCAATCGGTGGTGTTGATCAAGGTTCTACAATTCTAAGTACAACCGAAGCATCTATTTGTAATGACGTAGACTTCATAGTAAGAACAAGCACGCTCTATACCTCATATTTTTCTAGTTTTTCAACTACTGGCTCGGACTGTCGTATGTGGGTTCCCGGTGAGGCATATAGCTTTGGAGGTAGAAACAATAAACCAGTCTATGGTAAGACCGCAGATGAAACTTCTAACTCGGCAAGAATAGATGGTGCTATATTTAAAGACTAAGAGGTTAAATGAAAAAACTATTTTTAGCCATATTATTACTTGGTATATCCATTCCTTGTTTTGGTGGAGAATTGACTCAATACATTGATACTGATGTTGTTGGTGGAACTGGTGATGGTTCTTCTTGGGTTAATGCCTACTCTGCAACTGGTTTGTGGGAAGCACAGAACTTAAACCTAACCGACAATGGTGGAGATTCTCTAACTGTAAATTGTAGAGGAATATTAGCAGATACAACTGGATTTAATCTTGATGGGTGGACTTGCAATGCAACAAACTATCCTACTCTTGTTGGCGATTGGACACCACCTGCTTCTGGTGATATGTATGATACAACTAAATTTAGACTTGAATTGGTTGGCGCACACAAACTAAAAGCATACAGGACAGTTAAGCTTGAGAACATACAAATTAAGTTTACTGCTAGTGGTAATGGTCAGAATGTGTGTACTCTTTGGAATCTTAATGCAGGTAAAATAGTTTTAGAAAACTGTATTTTAAAAGCCGTCCTTGGTGCGTACACTGAAATGAAGAGTCTTATGGCAAATAATAGTGGGACAGGAACCCCAACTTATTTTATAAACTGTTTATTCTATGATTGGACTGGTGCGTGGAGCAGACCGATAACAACCGACATAGGTGGGAATACCGTAAACATATATAACTGTACATTTTATAATTGTGAAAGAATCGCTGAAAATAGAGGTGGTGGAACAATAATAGCAACAAACAATATTTTCCATACTGTAAACACAGTAGATATTTATCAAGGTGGAGGTATGGGAACTATCACGCTTTTAACAAACGACACATCCAACGGAGATTATTTTGTTGATGCGAGTGGTAGTGACTTTCATGTAAATTCAGATACCGCAGTAGTTGTTGGTGCAGGTACAGATTTAGCGACTATATTTACAACCGATATGGCAGGTGTTACTCGTAGTAGTCCATGGACTATTGGTGCTTTTGAATTCTTTGTTGCTACACCGACTCCGACACCATCTACATCGTCAAGCTCAAGACTAGAACAAAATAATCTCGAACTATTTTTTAAGAGAAGGGGTAAGAGGGTTAAATGAAAAAACTGATAATAGCAATCTTGTTAGGAGTTAGTTTCTGTTCGGTATCTTATGCGTGGAATTTAGAACAACTTAGGGATCAGGCACGATTGACATTAAGGGACTCTGATTCAAGTAACCCACGATGGGAAGACTACCAGTACGATATTAGGTTCGCTATGGCGGAAGAGGAGTTTTGCAGACGCACAAGAGCGGTTAAAACGCAGAACTATATAGTCACTATTGCCAGTCAAACCGAGTATTCGCTTCCTGATGGGTGGATAGGTACTGACAGGGTTTCAAGAGCAATAATACCGCTTATAACAGCTACTACGAGATACTTAGAGATAGACCGAGTTACTTTAACGTGGCTAGACTCCGATAAGGGTAGACCGTTTTTTGAAGACTCATCACCCGACGTTCCTAACAGATTTTACATCAATCTAAACACACAGAAAATAGGCCTAGACCCACCTCCTAACGTAACCTATACCGGGACAAACCTCATAAAACATGAGTATACAATTATATCCTCTACCATGAGTGCGGATTCTGATGAACCGTTTGATAGTATAGGATACCTTTCTTCTTACCACAAGGCTTTAATACCTTACGTTATTTCAATGTGTGAGAAAGATCAAGGGAACGATAACGCCTCTGTGGGTTGGATGCAAGTCTTTGACGCTTATGTCGAAAGGGCTATATCTGAACTAAACGTAATGATTACTAACAAGAAAGCAAGTATGACTGCCAGATAAGGGGATAAATGAGAAAAGCTATTGTTTTATTGTTGTCAACTATTTGTATTGCTTCGGTAACTTTTAGCGAAGAAACAACTAACGCAAAAGAGTTTCCCCACTATGGCCTACAAGGGTGGGTTACAGTTGTACGCCCTGATATGCTTTCTGACTTACTTTCCCCTGACGTATTAAATATAGAAACCGCGCGGTATACGGGACTGATTACCCGAAGGTTAGGAAGTTCGCTGTACCTAACTACTCCCCTTGAAGGTGCTAAATTTATACGAAACTCTTACGTTTATAGGCAAGTAGACAATGACGAGTACATACTTTTACAATCTTCTACTTCGATGTTCTACTCAACCGGCGATGGAAACAGTACGAAAATACGAAGCGATCTAAATTCTACCTCGGTTGCGAATATTACAACCGCAAGAGATACGGCGTACATAGTTGACGGTACTACGTGGGCGTGGAGTTTTAACGGCACGACTACGACGATACTTGACAATAAAGTACATGGTTCGGTTACTATATCGACAAACGTACCCTCATACCCCTATTTCGTTAAATGGTGGCACAACAGACTTTGGTATTTTAGGACAGATACATACCCTTCTACGGTGTGGTACAGCAACTACAATGACCCCGAAGTTATAGGGGATAACAGTACAAAGAATATCAATGTTTCAGATGGTGACTATATTACAGGCGCATTTTTATACCAAAATAGGTTGTTCGTAACGAAAAGGAACTCAACGTGGGAAATAACGGAGATAATAGACGATTCTTCCGATCCGTTCTTTATAATTAACAGCATTTCACAAGTTATAGGTTGTTTGTACCAAAACACTATGCGAGAGCATCAAGGGTTCCCCACGTGGTTAAGCCACAGAGGTGTTGAGATATACAACGGTCAATTTAACCTAGCTAGTGAGCCAATAGACCCCTACGTTAAAGTATTAAACCAGTTGACCTCTGCTTCGAGATTAAGTCTAATCCAAGACACCGCTTCTGATTGGGGAAAGGGGTCAGGAATAAACATAGATACTACTACGACTTTAGGTAGTGTGGGTATTAAAGCAAAAGACTCTTCTAGAGACCAATCTCAACGAATGTATATACACCAAGGATCATTGGAAAATGGGTATTCAAGAAGACAGTCTTTTAAACCGAGCTACACGGGCTATGTTGATAAGGTTAATATAAACATAAGAACATACACAGGGGGTGATGGTACATTTAATGTTTATATAGCAAATAATAATATGAATATTATGGAATCATACACCCTTACTGTGTCTTCTGTAATAGGAGATAATACAGATATTAATTTTAATCATTTAAAATTAACCAAAGATTATACTTATTATATAGTGTTGTCTTCGGTTAGTGGTGCTGGCCAAGTACTTGTAGGTTATTATGAGGAGCGGTATAATCGTGGTAATACGGCATCAAAAATATATGATGGTGCATGGACAGAACACCCGGCGTATGACTTAACATTTGCAGTATATATGTCAACTATGAATCCATTAAATGGGACATACACCTCACAAACCCTCAACGCAGGTACTTCATGGGGGAGTTGGGGTAACTTTAGCGCAGACGAAACTAAGCCATCGGGTGGGACGATTGTATATTACGGTCAAGGTGGCGGGTCAACAACTACCGCATCAGTTGCCGTTAAGACTGTTTTAACTAACGGTAGCCCGATAAACATATCGACTGGCCCGTACATAGTCGTCACTTCGTCATTAAGTCGTACTAGCTCTACCGTAAATCCTTTGGTAAACTCAATAGGTATTTCATATAACACAAGCTCTGCATTAAAGCAACCGTTTGCTATTGATTACAACGATAACTACATGATAGCCGTATCAACGAACACAAGTAACAACGATAATAATGTAGTTTTAGTGCTACAAAGTAACGGCGAGTGGACACGGTTTAACGGTAGTGGTATGAATTGGGGGAGCACGTTTGTTTATAAAAATAACCTCTATTCTTGCGACTCGAAGGACACGGGGAAAGTTTATCGCCAAGACGTTGAAAATTCGTACAGCGACGACGGAACGGGGTATGAGTCTTATTACTGTTCTAAAATATTCAATTTCGGAAGTATAAGGGAAACCACAATACTTGATATAGCACCTCTTTTTAATGATGCAGGGGACTGGAATGTAAATATAGACTATCGTATGCACGGTTCAGGGGGTTCGTGGACGACTAAAACACTCAATTTATCAGACGACACTTTCGGTTTAATAACAAAAGTAATGCCTTTGCAGTTTCCTAAAAGCTACTTTTTCCAGTACAGAATAAGTGAAACCGATATTGACCAATCTTTTGAGTATAGGGGAATGACGATAAGATACTTAATAGAGTCTTTAAAATGAGGAAACTCTTAATATTAGTTATTATCTCAATGTTTTCAATACCGTTGTTTGCAGAAACCGCACCTTACACGTTTACTCAAAAGGAGTGGCGGAATATTGATCTAAGTTATTTAAACTCGACAATCTTCTACATTCTAAACAAGAAACAAAATATAGACTTTAAGCAAGTTTCATCTGTTCCAAGTGCAACGAGATTATACAATAAACAGTTAATTCTTTACAATTCAGGAGCATCTTATAGGTTGTACTCAAAGATAAACGACAACTTGAAGTATATAACATTTAATATCGAAGACATAGCAAACACGTGGAGTGGTGAGAACACGTTTAGTAATACCGTTACCGTTACGACTATTACAGCTACGACATTAAATGTATCTGGTGTAGTTAATTTTTTACCAGCAGGGACTATAACAATGTATGGTGGTTCTACTGCACCGACGGGGTGGTTTGTTTGCGACGGTTCAACTGTTTCAAGAACAACATATGCAACTTTATACGCAATTATAGGTGAAACCTATGGTGCGGGTGATAGTTCTACGAATTTCAGTCTACCTGATTTTCGTGGAGTATTTGCGGTTGGTTCTGGGACAACAACACGTGTATCAGGCGTAGATGCAAGTGGAAGCCAATATGCGAGTACGTTAGGTGATTACGAACAAGACCATTTTCAAGGGCATAGGCATTTAATTAGAGATAGTAATGGAAGTCAATATAGTTCCGGGCTTATTCAGTCGGGAAGTGATGCATCTGTTCTATTATATCCTTCGGGTGTTACTACGGGATATGCAGCCGAACCGGTTGACGATGGAACTCACGGAACACCAAGGACAGGGCACGCAACAGAACCGCAGTCTTTAAGCGTTAATTATATTATAAGATATTAATAGGAGGATTTATGAATACAAATATGATAAGATTTATGAATACAAACATTAGTTTAATAATAAGGGATGGTAATGCTCTTCTTGATTTGTTGAAAAGTAACCCAACTGAATTTAAGAAGTTGCGTACTGAAACACACAATAGGGCTAACTCCACAAAAGATGCGGGAGATTGGCAAGATGCGGGATATTTAAGGTACATACAAGAGGCGTACGATAACGACCTTCCAATGGTAACTCGTGCCAAATTCGACAGTAATGTAAATATAAAAGAAGAAGGTAGTTACGGTGACTTTTTCTCTGGTGTTGTAGCTAAAAAGGAAAAACTAGAAAGTGATACCAACTCTCAATTAAACCAAGTAAATGTTTTTATCGCACAGAAAGACTACGCTTCGGCTCAAGCTATATTAGATAATATAAAGGTAGATAACCCCAGTTATGATACTAGTGAGTATCAAGGTAGAGTAGACACAGGGAAAGGCGAAGTCGTAACACCTGAAGGAGAATTACAAGGTCAGTTAGATAAGTCTTTAGAACATGGATTAATTACTCAAGAGGTTTACGATAAGGCGAAAAAGTATCTTGATTCTGGGTTGACCGACCAAGCAAGTGAGTATTTTAATGCCGAGGTAAACATTGACAGAACCGAGGACATACCTACTTATGACTATAGCAAAGACCCGGGAAAGGAAACAATCGACCAGTTAAAAGCTGGGTATCAAGAAACAGCAGCCCAAGAGTTAGGCGATTTTGTCGAACCCGAAATGACCGATAAGTACGAAGCACCGACTTTGACACCTGAAATGGTTCAGAATTGGGATTTAACCGTTCAAGACTGGGATAAGGTAGCCGACACTAAGGAAGAGGAAAGACTACTAAGGACTCTTGACGCTCAAGATCCATACGGTGCGGGTTCAGGAGATAGGGCGACCAAGTTAAGCGCATTGATAGCCGACAGGGCAGAAGCGCGGAAAGGAAGGTCTTTTACTTTGGCTCAAGACGAGTTATCAGCCAAGACAGATACCGCTCAAGTAGAATACCAACAGAAACTAACCGAATGGGAAAAACAGTACGGAACGGCGTGGTCACAGTACAACTACAAACAACAGCAAATTGAAAACTCAAAGTTAAAGTTACAGGAAATAGCTGAATTTGAGAGTAACGCTTTTAGGTTTACTAACGCACAAGAACGTGAGGCTGCGTGGGCTTCGCTTGAAAGGGCGTGGACACAGAGAGATCAGTCAATGTCAGATAAACAAGAACTTGAAATGCAAGGTAGAAATATAGCGGCAGGTACTTCTTCACAGATTTTAGGAAACATACAATCTACAAGGGAAGCAGATACCTCATTTTATCAGAACAAGGAATTAATGAGAATACAGAACGCCAACGAAAGAGAGGTCGCTGGTATGTACGCAGACGCTAATAAGAAGAGTGCGTTTGATTATGTCGCACCAGTTCTTTCTACGGTAGCGAGTGGCTATTTTCAAGGATTTGGATATGGTAAAGGTAGCCCACTACTTTCAAGTAAATATGGCGCAACAGATAAAACAAAATAAGGAGAATTATCATGGGAAGCGGATACATTGAAGCGGCGAAGTATAAAGCTGAACAGGACAATAGAAACCCTTTAGCAGAGGGTTTGAGTAACATAGCCGAGAGTGCGGCGAGTGGTTACTTTAAAGGTAAGAATACTGCTATTTCCGAAGATAAAGAATTTAAAAGAGACCTTTTTAAAGAGTACATTAAAAACGGTGTTCTAACGAGCAAGTCAAGTGGTCAACCTCTTAATATCGCACAGATTTTACACACATACAAAGAGTTTTACGCTACTGGTAAAATACCCGACAACGTCGTATACACGTCAAGAAAATCAATACCAGAGACACCAGAGCAAAAGAGTGAACGTGGATTGAAGGATTATAAGGCAAAGAGGGGAGCTGACACTGAACTTGGTCTTGACCCATACGGTAGATCGAAAGCAACGGCGTTAGGTAAAAAAGATGCGAAAGGTACATATGCAGACCTTTTTGATGAGACCGAAGATACTGCGGTTACTGGAAAACCCAAAGTAGGAGATATTGTAGATGGCTATAAGTTTTTAGGTGGCGACCCATCTTCTCAAAGTAGTTGGAAGAAAGTTAAATAAAGGATATTAATAATGCCTAAACCGTGGGAACTTTATACACCACAAGAAACATCTACACCACCGTGGGAAAAGTTTAGTGAAGAAAAAACTAAACCGTGGGATAGCTTTAAAGAATCTTTTGGCTCTGCCAAAAAGACTTTAGGCAGTATGATAGGCAAGGTGAGAAAACCTATTGACTTACTTGCTGATACGAGTACAGAACTAGCCACTACTGGTGGTCTTGATTTTTCCAACCAACAACCCGCAGACTTACAAAACCAACCCTCTTTAATTCCGTTTAAAGAACAAGGGCAAATAACACCAGAAGAACAAAAAATACAATCCGAAGTGAACCTCGATGTAGACCTTTTCCAATTAGCCGATAATATAGCTACCGTGGGTTTTGATAGTAAAGACGAGGCGATGAAGGTAAAGAAACGTCAAGACTTCATTATGTCACGTGCGCCGTTGATAGCTTCGGGAATGGCAAGTCCTATTGCCGTTATGGGGTTTGAAATATTTAACCAGTTAAAAGGGTTATCGGTTTCAAGCAATACGGGACAGAAATACGATCCGTTACAGACCAAGCAGTTGACCGATTTACTACCAGACGACACACCTCAACCGCTAAGACTTGGCCTTTCAGTAGGCGAAATGGTGGGCGACGTAGCTCTTTTAGGTACTTTACTTAATATGGCAAATAAGGGCATTTTAGACTCTACCTTAAAAGAAGTAGAAAGTAAGATGACTAATCGGGGATACTCAAAAGAAGACGTTAAATCCGTCTCTGAAGTGCTTAAAAACGTGGTTAAAGGCAGTACGGAGAAGAACATAAAGGCATCTTTTGGCGTTGAGAAATGGGAACCTATGGTACAAGTCAAGCCTAGCCCTAAGTTACCCGGTGTAAAAGGCGTCGTAAAAGGCGGTGTAAAAGGTACGGAAATAGTAAAACCTAAATCAATCCCCGAAATAACCCCCAAGATACCCAAAAGCGCGGTGATGTTGCCTAAATCAGGTAAAGAAATTTACCAACCAACCCCCACAACCCCACCAGACGCACAGAAATTAGGCGTAGTCAGCGAAGTCCCACCAAAGGTAGAAATACCCCAAGGCGAGGTTAAGCCCGTAGAAACGCCTAAATCAAGCCCTTTAGTTGAAGAAGCTAGGAAGTATAAGTCTGCTGAGGAGTGGGTTTCAACATATAGAGGTAGTGCTACTCAATATAGTGGATATAATCCTAATATACGAAAATTTGGAACAACAGAGGGAAGTGAAAGAATTAGCGATTTAGGTGTTGACCCAGAATTAGATGTTACTATTTATCGTGGTGTATCTGATGGTAATAAAAAACTCATTAATGCTAAGATTGTAGATGGTGATTTTGTAACAACAGATAGTATGTCTGCCGAATCTTATGCGGGTAAAAATAATGTTGTTAGTATGAAAGTTAAAGCTAAAGATTTAATACACGATTTTCCTGATGAATTTGATTCTAATAAACCTTTTGGGGTAGGTGCAGAATTTATTTATTCTGACAACAAAAATAAACTCATAAAATACACAGACAAGCAACTAACCGAGATATGGAACAAAGCCAATAAGGTAGATGAGACTTCTGTAAAGCAAACCATAGAAAAGTCAGGTGGTCAGTTTATAGGCATACAAGAAGGTTTTGATGATGTAAAGTCAATGGCTATGTTCAATGACCCTAAGACTGGAAGTACCTTGTCATTGCCTATTGACGGGGTTACTAGTGAGGCGGTGAGTGAAAAACTAGGTAAGACCGAGAAGGTTTTTAAGGAAAAGAAGGTGTTTGGTAAGGCAGATAAGAAGTTTACCGAGGAATCAGGTGTGGTTGCTAATCCTTTAGAGGTAACCCAAAAGACAAAAGAGTATGTGAACAAAAACTGGACGACTTTAAGAGAAAAGATAGAGGACGATTGGATAAGGGTTAAAAAGCTTACCCAAAAAGAAGGTGTTAAGCTAACCGAAGCTAATAATCCTTACGAGGCAGAGACTAGGTATTGGGGTCGTGTCGGCACTCGCATGGAAGATACTTTAGACCAAATTAGCGATATTGACAAGGAAATAGCAAAAGTTGAAAAGAAGTATAAATCCCCTGAAATAAACAAGGATATTGACAGGTATTTAATAGCTAAACACGCACCCGAACGGAACGTCGTACATGGCGAAGAATCGGCGGGAATAACTAGCGAACAAGCAAGTAAAAATATTAAAGAGATAGAAGGGAAGTCTTATGGTAAAGAAGTAAAGCAAATAGCTAAAGATATAAAAAAGTTAAACGAAAAAACTCTCGATGTCTTACTTGAAGGCGAAGTAATATCTCAGGGCGATTACGATAAATTAAGAAAGTTGTACCCTAATCATATACCATTAAACAGAGTAATGAGTGAATCCGAGGACTTTGTACAGATATTGACTTCTAGGGGTTTCAATGTCCAAGGTACGGGAATTAAGAGAGCTTTTGGGAGTAAAAAGGAAGTAGCTGATATTTTGGGTAATGTAACGGCTAATTTACGATCGGCTATTGCAAGGTCAGAAAAGAATATTGTTGATAACCACACTTTAAATTTTGCTAGAGATAACGATTATTTTGACGGACTTTTTGAAGAAATAAAACCCAAAACGATAGGTAAGACTTTTGAAGGTGGGTTTATACAAGAACACATAAATGACCCCTCTGTTTTACCGGTAAGAGAAAAAGGCAAACAAGTTTATTTGAAGATAAACGACCCACAGATAGCAGTTGCGTTTCGTGGTGTAAACAGAATTAAGGTAGACGATTTAACGAGAATGGTGGCTGCGTTTACAAGGTTCTATGCCGGTCTTATGACTAGGTTTAACCCCGAATTTGCCGTACCGAACAAAGTAAGAGATTTACAGGAAACAATGGTGTATATGGCCAGTAAGAAAGATATAGGTTTTTCGGGTGCGGCGAAGACTGCTATAAAAGACCCCGTAAGTATTAAGGCAGTAGTTGACTATATGGGTGGAAAGGATACGGAAGGTGCGAGACTTTACCAGCAAATGAAAGAAGACGGCGGAACGACTGGTGGGCTTGGACTTTCTACTAAAAAACAAACAGAAATAGACATAGATAAAATACGGAGAATTAATAGAAATAAACCCAGAAAAGTCGCTGAAATTGCCTTGCGGGTAGTTGATAACTGGAACGCCATATTTGAGGATTCTACAAGACTTTCGGTTTATAGGCAGTCGTTATCTCAAGGACTTAGTAGAAAAAAGTCGGCAGTATACGCGAAAGAAGCTTCAATTAATTTTAACAAAATGGGCGCTTTGTCTCCCATGACTAACGGTATATGGATGTTCTCTAACGCTTCAGTACAGGGTTCGGCTAAGATGTTACGGGCAATGAGAGACCCTAAGGTTGCGGGAATGGTTTTAGCTACTATCGGTGGTTCGATATACGCTATCAACGAATATAACGATAAGATAGACCCCGAATGGAGAAGTAAAGTAAGCGAGTGGGATAGACTTAACGGAATAACTATTATGCTACCTTCTAATAAGGGTGTGCGTTATATTACAATCCCTGTATCGTGGGGACTGAAACCAATTAAAGTTGGTATGGATTATTTCATAGACTACACACAAGGACATGAAAAAGATATAAAAACTGCCATGAGTAAGGTTTTGGCGGCAATATGGGAAGGATATAACCCCGTAGGCGGTACGGACATAGTTTCTGCGGTAACACCCACAATCCTTGACCTACGCATAGACATATCAAGAAACCGATCGTGGACTGGTGGGAAGATTAGACCTAACTGGAACCAATCGGCTCCCGATTCTATAAAGTATTTCGATAGCTTAAAAGATAAATTAATGGGAAAAAAGTTTATTGGTTGGACGCGCAAACTCGGAGAAAAGGGAATAGAAATATCCCCAGCGGATATGAACTACGCATTTCAACAGCTTGTAGGTGGTACGGGCAGATTTACACAAAAAGTGTTTGAAACTATAAGCGGAGTGAAAAAGGGTAAGATAGAAGCAAAAGAAATACCGTTTATAAGTAGATTTTACCGAGACATACCCGAAGACAGAATACGTGGCGAGTCAAAAGAGTTTGAGAGTTTAAAAGATGCGTTAAAGAAACAAGATAAAGAACGGTTTTATTTTAACCAAGAAGCGGAGTTAGTTTACGAAGGAATGAAACAGATACCCGCAAAAGAAATGAATGAAAATTACAACAAAATGGAGGAAAACAATCCGCGCCTTGCGAAAAAGATAAAACATTTAAGAGAAAACGAAAAGTATAAATTGACCTATATCGAAAGGTTGACTAAGCAGTTAGGTGATACAAATGGAGAGCGGTTTAAATATATATGGTCTAAAGTAAGTGAACTTAAAACAGGGAAAGAGAAAAATACATATTTAAAAGACTTGATAAAGAAAAAAATAATATCAGATAACGTATGGGAACAGTTAGTGTCAATGAGCAAGAAGAAAGGTAAAAAGACTCTTGGCTCAAAAATAGGGAAGGACTTATTAAATGAAAATAAATAATATGAGAACAATCTCAGCTTGTATTTTATCGGTTTATTACACTCACTTAAATGCCGACGTTAGCACATTTATTTTAGTCGTCAACCTTTGGGTTATAGCACTTTTAATTAAAGAAAAACTAGACAGGAGGAGGTAACTGTGGGAAACAAGACATTTTGGCAAGACGGCAGACCCCAATCATCAAGAATAGATCCCTCAAACTCTAACGCAATATATGAGGGTTGGTGTCAAATTGGCAAGTACGCTGATACCGATAAAGGCGTGTGGAGAATATCAAAAACCGATTCAAACGGTGATAGAACGTGAGCGGAAGGAACTTATAAAGATACAAAAATATGGAACAATAGAGCTACTTATGCTTATTCGTAAACTACTTCTTATATTATTCTTGATCGTACCTTCATATTGTTACGCCGAATTACCGACGGTTGTGTTCGGAAGCACGACATATAGATTTAATCCATTTATGAACCCAGCTAAAAGACAACAATGGGACGACGTATCTGCGGAGAATCTAGGTGGCTACACTTCGGGTCAATTTCTATTGTTAGGGGGAAGTCAAACCGTTTCAGGTCAACCCGTATTTAACAATATAATTCTAGGCACAGCTACCTATGTTCTTGACTCTGCTCTTTTAAATGGTTACACTTCGTCTGAAATAGTAGCAATATCTACAAATCTTGTACCTTCTCCTGATTTATCAGCTTATGCAATTAAATTAGATGTATCAAATTCAACAGATGCAATCACCACGCAACTATACCAAGTTGCTATTGATACCACTGCAACTATAAATGAATTGAGGGATAACTACGCAAGACTTGATTCTTCCCCGACGTGGACGGGAAGTATAACAACTCCTAGTGTTTATGTATCATCATTCGTTACAACTCAAGACTTAAACGTGTTGGGAAAAACTCGAATAAGAATGGATCACGCTACTTTTTATTCAACCACAACTCAGTCAATAGCGGTGGTAAATGCAACGCAGACTATCACACTTGATGGTACGATTGACTCACATGGGGGAATAACATTTGACGGGGCAACGGGTTGTGTTACTGTTTTAGATGGTGGTTCGTATCTTATTGGTTTTTCAGCTATACCACAAGGAACAAATGGTAATCGATTATTTATATTTCCCAGAATAAATAATATAGATGTTCCATATTCCAATACGATTTGGCAATTTACTGGCGGTTCTGCACCAAAAGTTGAAACGGTATTTTATAATTTAGATATGAACGCAGGAGATGAGATATGTTTAATTATGTATTCAAATAACGCCTCTACTGAGTTATTGGCAATACCAGCGACAACGGTTCCAATAGCACCAGCAATGCCATCAATTATCATAACAGTAAATAAAACGGGGGAACAGCAATGAGAAAACTTTTAATTGCAGTATTTGTACTATTACTCTCAATACCAGTATTTGCCGAAGAAAAGATTGAATCTATTGTTAATAATGATATTAATGTATACGATGTTTCAGTAGGAACAAATTCGCAGATGTCGGTTTATTTTGGTTACAAGAACGATAACAACACTTATCAAGATGCACTTGACGACTATTCAGCAGAAAAGATTGAATCTATTGTTAATAATGATATTAATGTATACGATGTTTCAGTAGGAACAAATTCGCATCAGGTTATAGGAAAAGACTAAAAAGGGAGAACGATAATGGCACAGGAGAACAGAATGAAGGTAGATTTAGTTGTGAAGGTGGTATCTTCTATAGTCATTGTCGTGTTTCTTTCCGGTGGTGCGTGGGTTATGATCAACGATAATTCGGCTATTGCTAAAAAGGCACTATCAGGGGTTGAGGGTTTAGACACAAGGGTAACAAGGATTGAGGTTGTACTAGACAACAAACTGTCTAACATAGATTCAAAGCTGGAAATATTGTTAAAAAAATAGGAGGATTTATGCGGAAAATATTAGTTATACTCTTTTTAATTTCATCAACAAGTATCCCTGCTTTTGCGTGGAGTCCGTTTAAGGGTATGATCGAAGCGAAGGTAGCCGACGAGATTAATGGAGTAAAGCAAGAGTTTAATGGTAGGGTTTCGGGTATTGAAAAGCTATGTGTCGATTTGCAAGTAAAAGTAGATGCAGTTGCTCAAGGAAACGCAAACGCAGTAATGGCATTAAAGAGTGATATAAAGAATACGAACAATGTAATTAAGGGCAATCAAAGTAACGTAACAAATGACTCTGGTTTAATGTGGAAAATCATATACGGACTGCTTACTATAATTACGGTATTAATAGGAAACCAGTTTTTCGTACTAAAAAAGCTACTTAAATGCACTCTTGAAAAGAAGTTTTATAAAGAGCAAACAATATTGAAAGTTAAAGACGTAGGAGAACTAAAAGATATTAGGGAGAAGCACAATAAATTTATAAAGGAAGGTAAGCTATGAAAAAAGTATTGTTAGCAGTATTTGTATTGGCGTTGTTTGTACCAGTTGTTAAAGCAGATGAGGTTGAGGCGTATTTTAAATGGGGTAAACTTGAGAAGAAAGATGTACGCATTGTGTCTCTTTATGAGTTGTCAAAAGGTAATGGGCTAATTGGTGGTGAAAAGATGATAGCATCTAAGGGTCTATGGAGTCTTGATTTCGGTGCAGTATCGTCATTTCTAGGACATGGTACTCCTTACCTTTCCATAGACTATGACTTTGCTAAGATAACCCCATTTATTAAAAATACATTGTTCGGAACATTTGTAGGTAAAGATTTTAACGTAGGTGGCATAGATAAGGGTTGGATTTGGGGATTTAAAATAGCTAGAAAGATATAAGGCAAGTGTACCTCTTTGGTAATAATAGGATATACATATATAAAGTTCAAGTTTAAAAGAACATATATATAAGGCGATTCTATGAGTGACAAGTCAAAGCGTTTCATTCGTAAGATAGTTCATTATA
>Ga0208769_1000211_pt1 | contig 31654 bp, 45 predicted proteins | sample AntAceMetag02UKC_FD_184768 | JGI IMG/M metagenome (GOLD analysis project Ga0208769, IMG submission 184768) | Saline lake microbial communities from Ace Lake, Antarctica- Antarctic Ace Lake Metagenome 02UKC (SPAdes) (version 2) | ecosystem: Environmental > Aquatic > Non-marine Saline and Alkaline...
TTTATTATGAGGACATTGACGTGGCTGCAGGAGATATGGTAAAGTTAGCGGCATCAGACGGTGACATTGACACGTCTGATCAGTTGTCTGTAGCATCGGCCTACGGCAAAGTATTTGTCGCCAATGGCACGAGCTTGAAGGTGGCCGATTTTCAGAACTCGAAGATCGCCACGGCGGATGTCGGTGCTAACCCACCCGACCGGGGCAACATATTGACTGGTGGCACCAGTGGTGCCAAAATGATCGTAGACTATATCACGGCGCTTACGGGTGCCTGTGTCCTGTACGGGTACCGCACCACCACCGCCACATTCACCACCGGCGAGACTGTCACTGGTACTGATGACGATGGTAACGCCATCAGCTTCGCCATGACCGCCGCCGCAGAGGTGGCCGCTCCGCATTGGTACGACTGGACCGTGTACGGCGGGGACACGACGTTGTTCGGGGATATGCCAGATCAGGCATACCTTGTTGGCGTATCGGGCGGGCGACTGATCCTATCCGGTGATAGAGAGTACCCACACCAGGCGCGAGCGTCGGGCTCCGGTAATCCGTGGGACTTCAACCTCAACCGTACCACCGCTGATAGACCGACAGCCATAGGCACTGGAAATGCAGGGGCTATCGGTGACGTAGTGCGGGCCATCATCCCGATCCGTGACGGGCAGCTGTTGTTCGGCTGTGCTACCTCGATGCACATGATGATTGATAACCCGGGGATGGGTGGTAGGCTGGTGGCAATTGATACCACTGTTGGCATATTTGATAGCACTAGTTGGTGTTTCGACGGCGATGGTAACACATGGTTCTGGGGCAGCGGCGGGCTACATATGATAGACCGTGGCGGTCTTACTGTCAGCACGGTGAACAAAGAGTCGCTTCCTGATCTCGTTGGCGATGTAGCTGCGGACCCATCAACGCACCGCATAACAATGGGATATGACCCAGCGCGTGTTGGTATCAAGATCTGTATCACCCTGCTGTCTGACGGCAGCAGCCAGGTATACTGGTACGACCTGCGGGCCCAAGGCTTCTTCTATGACACCGATGCCTCATCGGACCATGGCGTGTATAGCCAGTTCTACTATGCTGCAAACGATACCACGCTGTCTGGGCTCATCGGCGGGTGTAAAGATGGGTACCTACGTGTAGATGATAGCTCTGTGACCAATGACGACGCAGTGGCTATTGACAGCTTCGTAGATTATGGCCCCCTCCCTCTGGGCCCCGATGGCCGGAACGGCTCGCTATCGTCTATTGATGTGGTGCTGTCCGGCGGCATATCAGGTGGCTCAGAGGATAATTCTGATGACGCCTATATGTATGTGTGGGCAGAGGACACAGCAGGAGAGCTATTTGAGAAGCTGATAGCCGGTACCGCGTACAAGCTGTCACTGACATTCAGCGGCCCCGGCCGGAGCCGTGGTAGCAAGCGTAGACGCGGTGTGCGTGGTGCCTATGCCGGTGTTAGGGTTGGCAACAGCACAGTAAGCGAAACATGGGGCTTCGAGAAGATGCTCCTCGAACAAGGGGCACCGGGTAGGAGATTAAGATAATGGCCGGAATACATGACACACCAGCTGCTGCACTCAGTCTATACCATGGTGGCGATCGATCAACACGTAAAAGAGGCCCTGGGCGGAACACGGCACCGAGTGGTACGCCCGCCAGTGTCGCGGACCCGTTCAAGCAGGCCCTTGACACCCTCTCAGGTGCAGGCAGCGACGTTGAGAAAATGTACCAGACTGGTAAGCGTAGAACCATGAGCAACATTGCAATGCAGTCTGTCAACGCTGGCATGGCGAACACGCTCAACATGCCCGCCGCCGAACTCGCATATGAGAATGAAGTACGGCCCGGTACGAATGTAGGCATTGCACAGGCCAAGGCAGGCGTGCTACAGAATCTTGGGCAGACGGCCGCAGGTATTTATGGTACCCAGGTTGGTGCATCCACGGCAAGGCACGGTATTGACGTCGGCAGTCAGACCTCGCTACAGACAGCACAGATGGGCGCTGATACGGCTGTCCATGGCCAGGCACTGCAGTTTGCGTCCAACCAGGCAAACCAATCGTTGCAGCGGTACATTGCTGAGCTTAGCAACCGCCCGCAAATTGGTGGCTCCACCAACACGCAGCCGGTGCCGATAATGGGGACGCCCCGCACATGAGCGATCTGAACAATACATTCAATATCCCGGCACCTGGTTCACCCAGGTTCGAGAGTGACACAATACGCGCGTTGGGCAAGATACGCGACTCGTTGGGGGTGGGGTCTGACCCATCGTTCGGCAGTATAGAATTGCAGGACGCCACGGCCAGTCGCCTCGTTGCTACCGATGCTGATAAGAAGCTGTCTAGCTCAGACCTATTCGCGTGGGTAGCAGGAACAGCTAATGAAATCAATGTAGCCGATGACGGTGACGGGACTGTTACTATTGGTATCGTTGACCCCCTTGTAGTTGGTAAAGGGGGGACCGGGGTTGCAACGCTGACGGACCACGGTATTCTGCTAGGTTCCGGCACCGGGGCCGTGACACCGTTGGGTGCCGCTACAAATGGGCAAATCCCCATTGGTAGTACTGGGGCTGATCCGGTTCTTGCTACACTCACTGGAACTGCTAATCAAATTGCTGTAGCTAATGCTGCGGGTAGCATAACACTGTCAGTGGGTGCAGGCCTAAGCGATATTGCGGCATTGACACCGAGTGACAGTGTGTTCATAGCCGGCGACGGTTCCAACTGGGTAGCCGAGTCAGGGAATACAGCCCGAACTTCTCTTGGACTAGGGACGGGGGATGCTCCTACTTTTGCCGATCTTATTGTTACGAACCGACTACTCATTGATTCTTCCAGTTTCATAGTTAACTTGGGATACCTCGCCGGGGGCAATACTACTGGTATCAGGAATGTTAATCTCGGGGCTTATGCCGGAGTCGATTTAACTACTGGGGCGAAGAACACCAATATCGGCTACTATGCTGGTTACGGGCTTACGGGCGGCATCGCGAACACTGGCAGCTACAACGTGTACCTAGGCCACAGCACCGGGCCTTACAACACTACAGGGTCGTACAACGTAGCCGTCGGCGGGAATACTTTCAACATGAATACCGAGGGTTCTTACAATACAGTTATCGGGGGATCAGCAGGATTTTTCAGTACGACTGGGGCTCGTAATATCTTTATCGGCAACCAAGCTGGAAGCCGACAAACAACGGCCAGCAATATCCTTTTAATCGACAACCGAGACCGCTCTAGTGCTGCCAACGAACTAACTAGGGCTCTGCTCTACGGGGTGTTCGATGCTGATCCAGCAAATCAGTCTCTTCGGATCAATGGAGAAATACTCGGATCAGTGGGGGCAAAGATTGGGGACGGTGGTACGACTAATTACACTACTATCTCCGGTACCGGGGATTTGTCCTTTGCTGGTTCGGCCGGTTTTTACCCCCGGCGTATTACTCAGAGTGCAGAGCCAGCCAATGGAACCGGGGCCACACAGATAGACGTAGGTGAGCTTAGTGTGTGGCGTGACCCTGATGACAATAAAACATATTTGATGTATAACGACACGGATGAAGGCGTACGCAAAGTGGAGATGACATAATGCCGCAAGGACTACCTTTCACGTCACTACCTGCATTCGGAGAAGTTGGCGGGCCCGCGTTTCAAAGAACTGATGCACAGGGTAATATACTCGAACAAGCCGGAGTAATGATACGTGACCCTGAAACGGGCATGGCCGAGCCCTTCCATGGGGCCATCGGCAAGAGCACAAGTACTGCTCAGAGTGCTTCACCGGGCACACCCACTGCCAACCCCGTAGAACTCGCTGACTGGCAGGGTGAACAGGCCCTTGGCCAGCTGTCCGCGTTCGATAAGCAGCTGGAGGCAGTCAAGGTCCCAGTACAGCATGCACTCGATACATCGTACAAGCAGTATCAGGTCGACATCGAGACTATCCGCAACTCTGGCATGGAGCAAGACCAGCAGCGACAGCGGCTTGGGCAGCTGAACGCCAACTACAAAAAGAAGTGGATCACAATCCAGAGCAAGGTCGAGCCACAGGTACAGGCCATCACGCAGCAGAAGGCAGCTGCCAGGCAGCAGATCGTGCTCCAGCAGGCCCTGCGTATGAAGGAGATCCAGACGTACGCGAAGATGGCTGAGGATGGCCTCATCAACGCAGATGCCGCAAAGTCACTGCAGTACAAGACACTCGGATACGAGGTGCCAGTGACGGCGTTCAGACCGCCCAAGTCACAGAGTCCATACCAGGTGGTTCAACGTAATCGGCAGGTGATATCCTCCCTTGATAGTATGCTCGGACAGTACAAAGTCAAGCCCGCGAAAGACCACCCGTGGTCAAGGTGGGACAGACCATCTGAACTCCTGATCCTCAAGCCACGAGCCGAGTGGGCAGGGTCAAAGCCCACCGATAAGGACTACCGTACTGCTACCCCGGACGAGGCTGCACAGTATGACTGGGCCACCAGTACGCAGGACAGAGTTCGTGCCGAATCGCGTGCTGCTACCGATCAACTTGTGGGTAGGAGAGTGGCAGACCTATCCGGTACTGCAAGCTCTATGGTGCGTGATATCAACATGGCCCGTCCGCGCGGGGGTGATCGTAAGTTGACGGACACCGAAGTCGATGGCATGCTGGCCGAGGCAGGTGGTGACCCCAAGAGGGCCGAGGCTATCGCTCGTGCTAGGGGGTATGACTTCTGATGCGTACACAACTTGGTATCATCGAATCGGGGCTGGCAGTTATAATGCTGATCACGGCCCTCGCAATCTACATCCTTGCCGCCGCGAGTATCATCTAGGGGGACTGACATGGCAAGCATATTTGAGCAGCGTGCAAAACAGGTCCAGGGCAGCGGCAGTGTATTCGAGAAGCGGGCCAAGCTGGCGTCCGCCATCAGCGGTGCACTTGCTGATCAGGCCGCAGGCACCCCTGCACCGCAGGGGCCTACTGCCGACTTCGCGGTACCCGACAGCATGACCCCACCAGAACAGCGGGCTATGCCGTCGATACGTAAGGCCCTCGCTGCCATTGATCCGCAGAAGCCTGAGCCACAGGGTACGTTACGCGGTGACCTATACCATGCCATTGGTCGCGGTGGTATCAGGGCCATGGCTGCTGCCCCTGGAGCCCTGGCCTCGCTGATGGAGGCTGGCGAGAAAGCCCCTGGCGGCTGGGGGGACTGGGGCATCCCTGGTACATCTGGTGAGCGGGCCAAAACAATAATGAGCCTACGTGCCAAGGCCCGCGACATCTACAAGCTGTCTGATGCTGAGTCATTGCGCGCAAAGCGTGGCGGGGCCACTGGTATGCTCGTCAACCTGGTCGGTGAGACCATCCCGCAGTTTGGTGTATCCGCTGTAGCGGCTCTGCTCGGTGGACCCGCCGGTGTCGTGGCGGTATCCGCTGCCATGGGCGGTGAGGAAGTGTACCAGAACCTTATCGACCTTGGTGTGGACCCCGATAAGGCTAATGCCGCCCGATGGGTAACTGGCCCGATCATCGGTCTGGTGGAGAAGTTGCAGATCGACGGCGTGCTCCGCATCGGGAATAAGGCGGCCGTTAAGCGACTGGTTCAGGCCGCCCGGGAGCGTGCCTTCAAGAAGATGGCAGCGGCCGGTGTCGACATCACATTCGACCATGCCATGAAGGCCGCTGGTGAGGGCCTGCAGGAAGTGCTACAAGAGGGCATCGGTATTGGGGCTGAGGTTGCACTGGCGCGGGACTTCGACCCCAAGGCTGATCTGATCCGCCTTGGCTCCGCGTTTATCGGCGGTGCCATTGTCAGTGAAGGCCTCGGTGCGGGTATGTCCATGGCCCGTGGTGGTTCTTCGGTCCTGTCTGAGGTCCAGAACCAGGACGATGTTGCTACAATGGATGAAACCATCTCCAGGCGCGGCGAGCTTGAACCCCCAAGTGTAGACGAGCCAGTCCAGCCTGCGACCCCCGAGATGGGTTCCTATACCCCAACAGTTCAGACAAGATCCGGTGGTATACCTGTGGATGAGGGCCCCGCAGCCCCAGGAGCGGCACCGGAGGCCCCCGGGCCAGAGATCGTCGCTCCAGCGGCGGCTGAGGAGCCGCTCGTACAGCCAGAGCCTGCCAATGAAGCAGCACAGGAGGACCCGGCGGGTAGGCCATATATGTCCCCCCGGAACGCGGACATGGAAACCCGCGCCGGGTGGATGGGCAATCCCCCGGTACCCGAGCAGATCCCCGCTGGCACCCTGGCACAGCGTCGACAGGCAGCCATCGACGGCGGGTACGACAAGCGAGCCGGTCGCATAGCGAAGGATATCCTTGAGAACCCAAGACCGGCCAAGGCTGAGGAGACCCATGGCCTGGATATACGGGCTGAGCAGGTAGAGAGCGAGCACGCCGCCCTTGCAGAGCAATTGGACGCGATGCAAGACGGTAGCCCCGAACAGGCGGATGCCCTTGAGCTTATGGGTAAGCTGGAGGAGGAACACGCCGTAATCGCAAAGGTATTGCGGTGGGCGGGCACCGAGTGGAGCGCAGCGGGCTTTGCCAGGCAGCATCGGCTGGGCGATAACTCGAACACACCGAACGTGCTGGGCCGTGCAGCCAAGGCGGCGGGCAAAGCAATCACGCCCAAGGCAAAGGCCAGCCTCACAGAGGGGGCCAGGAAGGTGCGGAAAAAACGCAAGCAGGCTGGTAGGTCGTTGACCCGCGACACGGACAACGCGGCGAAGCGGGCCGTGAAGCGTGCGTCTAAACTAGGCCGGTACGCCAAGATGACTACTGAGGAACTTGACGCTGAGCTTGCTGATCTGCTGTCCCGCGAGCGTACACCGCTGATCATCCATGATATTGTGTTGAATATTGCAGCCCGCACACCGGATGCTGATCTTGAGACTGTGACCCATGCCGCGTTGCAGCATCTGCCCGGCCTGGAGCGTAGTGATATCACTGAGGCAATTGTACAGACCTCGCAGCGTAAGGCACAGAACTCCGATGCAATGACTGAGTATCTGCGAGCGCTTCGACGCAAGTATCGGAAAGTGAAACAGCTGCGTACTGATATTGCTGACGTTCTATACTGGATGGAACAGGGGCGGATGCCTGATGGGGTTGAACCCACTGTTGGGTTGACGGACAACGTGATTCAGAAACTGGAAGCCGTGCTCGATCAGTTGAAGAAACTACAGCAGAACAGTGAGCCTGCTGAGCAGCAAAGACTTGAACGTAGGATCGCTTTTTTGAAAGGTCGCCTGGCAGCCAAAGACTTCGATACAAAAAAGGCCGTCAACAACTACAAGCCCAGCCGTCGAACATTACAGCTGCAGTATGAAGCTGCCCAGCTGGACGCGGCTGTCGCCAGGGAGATCTACAAACAGAAGGAGATCCCGTGGTGGAAGACTGTTTGGGGTGAGTCGCTGCGTACAGTGATGGCCCTCAAGTCATCGTTCGACCTCAGTGCTCTTGGTAATCAGGGCGGCTGGGTATTGCTGAGTCACCCGGTGCGTGCCCTCAAGACCATGCCTAGAGTGCTGCGTGCAGCTGCATCAGACAAGACTGCCTATGAGATCAATGAGGGGATTAAGGGCAGACCCAACGCCCCATACTATTTTCGTGATGGCCTTGAGCTTACGGAGACGGCTGATGCTGGCAACTTCACGGAGCGTGAAGAGATGTTCCGATCGGAGTGGGTCACCCGCATACCAGTCATCGGCCGGGGTGTGGCTGCATCCAACCGTGCGTTTGCCACGACGCTGAATCTATTACGCGCCGACTCATACGATTCGATGGCTAGTGCTTTCGCGGATGAGGGCGGGCCCACTGAGGTGGAGGGTCGGGCCATAGCTGAGTTCGTCAACATGGCGACGGGGCGTGGTAACGTGCGGGGTGCTGGAGCCAAGAGGATCATGCACAGTATGAACGGCATCTTCTGGGCACCGCGCCGGGCGCTGAGCCGGTTCCAGATGCTGGCCACGCTGGGTGGACAGTTGGAGTTAGGGTCTGCCCGGCAGGAGGGGCAGTGGAAACGCAGCCCGATCCACTTGCGGGGATCACGCCGTGTTCGCAGGATGTTCGCAAAAGAATTGGCCCGGTATCTTGCAGGTTTGGCTACGGTATACTTCCTTGGAGAGTTGGCTGGCGGTGAGGTAACATTTGACACTAGGTCGTCTGACTGCGGTAAAATCCGTTTCGGCAACACCAGGCTTGATCCGCTATCCGGCATGTCACAGACATTGACTTTTGTTGGTCGCAACATAACGCATGAGCGAAAAGACCAGGCCGGGAACATCACGCCGCTATCCGGCTATGACATGGAGCGCACATGGGCCAGGTTCCTCAAGAACAAGGTGTCCCCCGGGTTTACTGTTGCATGGGCGGGGTTCACTGGCGATACGCCGTTTGATGGGCCTACCACACCATGGTGGTTGATGAAGGAAGCAGTGACACCCATATCAGTTGATGACATCTATGAGGTCATGCAGGATCAGGGAGTGCCGCGTGGTACTATACTGTCTATGCTGGGGGTTCTTGGGATCGGAGTACAGGTGTACGGTGAGAGCACGTCATCGGCATCCGTGCCGAGGAGAGGTGCATTATGAGCGAGAAACCGGAGCTACTTATCAGGGTGGATGAACGCACGGAGCGATTGGAGAAGTGGGTGGAGATGCACACATCACACCACAGCCGGTTATCCATGGCCTTTGTGTCAACGGCTATCTCCATCATCCTGGCCCAAGCGGGGATGATATTTGCACTCATCAAGCTGGCGGGTGCTTAGGAGTTCTCCCGAATAAAGTCATCCAACCAGGCCCGCCGCGTGAAGGTTCCCCCGCCGTACAAGCGTGGCCTGGTTATTGTCCTTATAGCCCCGGACCGGACATAGCGTCTGATCCGGGGCTTCTTCAATAGTGTCCCTGTCACCCGGTACAGGTAATCCTGTATACCGTCGATGGTGACAACGTCGTCATACGGTAGTGATCGTTTAGGCATCCTCTTCACCCACCCGATAGAACTGGTGCGGGTCGCCAGTAACGGGATCTAATGTCACTGCAACCTGGTACACCTTACCACCGCGCGATGTAGCGGTGATAAACCACCTATTCCCCGCCCGATCATACCGGGACCTGGGCCCACTGCTGTGGTTGTTCAAGGCGTCGTGGAGCACACGGTCATGCTGGCAGTGCTCTCGCAGCCAGTCCAGTACCTGGTAGTCGGCGTGGATCATCTTTGCAACTCCATAGTCTTGACATCCACGCGGCGGCTGGCGCAGTAGTCGGCGAGGTGTACAGTTTCACGCACCTGGTTGGCACGCCACTCACCTGACTCCGGCGGCGACGATTTCCAGTTCGGACACGTCCACCTGCCCATATGATATGCGATGCCGTCGAGCACCATGCCTAGTAGCTCCGGTACGTCCGCGCCAGGCGGGAACTTCCGCATCAGGATCTCCGAGGCCAACACTGTACCGTGGATATTGACGCAGTTCTTCACAGTGGCCTGGCCATTCACCAATTTGCCCCCGTTCTTCTTGAGGTCATGCAGAATCAACGCCGCGATCACGACGTCATGCTCGTCCTGACGCCAGTCCTCGGTGCGCATCAGTTCAATGCCCCACCACACAGCCAGCTTAGTGTGGCGGATAAGACCGCCGTCACCGAGTGACACCTGTGGGTGGTAGCGGCCTGACGTGGAGGCCGCGCACGTCCAGAAATAGTCTGGAGCCATGGTGTTGATGACGTCGATCACGAAGTCACGGATGGTGCTATTCTTGATCAGGCTTAACTCTTCTCTGAATACTACTGTTGCCTCTGGCATTCTACGTCCTCCCATAAATGTTTCCAAGTCCGATGCTGTACAATATCGGTAGCACAGCTGCGGGATACGTTGTATGCTTTCGCAAGGTGTGTAATGGTTAAATGGCGCGTATGGCCCACTTGTTCAATTTCTCTAGCCTCACCATCTGTTAACTTGGCGAGTGGGTGATTTTCGCCTTTACGGCGCAATCCCGGGTGTGTCCCGTGCCCCACAGCGTCTAAGTGGTTGTTAGACCTTGTATCCCACCGTAGATTGTCAACCCTGTTATCTAGCCGGTCACCGTTGTTGTGACAACACTCCGTACCCTCGGGACAGGGTCCGACGAAGGCTTCCAAGACTAGGCGGTGTATAAGACGCCAGTTGTGCTTACCTGCACAGCATAAATCCACTCGCAAATATCCGGCATGCGCTTGCGGGGACAACCACCTACCCCTGCGAGCATTCCTCCTAGGCTCACTCCACACTCTACCATCGCGGGTGATGGAGTATCCAGGGTACCCTGGTATTGGTCTCATCCGACATCCCCCAAGTGTAGCACGCCGCCATATCGCGACTTGAGCTCGGATAGGTTCGCCACACGTACGGGGTCATCCGCATCTAGGCACAGCACTGTAGCAGCCGCTGATCGGGCCTCAATCATTAGGTCAAAATCTTCAACCATGTTTGCTATCCTGAAATTCGGGAGACCGTGCTGCTCCGTGCTTATTAGGCTCCCCGGGCCACGCATCTTGAGGTCTTGTTCAGCTAGTAAAAACCCATCGTTGGTCTGCTCCATTGCCTTGAGCCGGGCCCGCCCCTCACCGTTCTCGGTATCAGAGAGGAGGAAGCAGTACGATTGCTTGTCACTGCGCCCCACGCGGCCACGCAACTGATGGAGGGTGGCGAGGCCAAAGCGCTCTGCCCCCTCCACGACCATCACCGTAGCGTTGGGGTTGTCGACGCCTACCTCGATAACCGTGGTGGCTACCAGTATCTGGAACGTCTCGGCCTTGAAGTCGTCAGCGACCCGCTTCTTATCTGCCGGGTGCATCTGGCCATGTAGCATGCCGACACCCGCACTAGGGTATCTACTTCGATACTCCTCGACAACTTCCTCAACTGCCCGCATCTCGTCATCAAGGGCCTCGATACGTGGGCAGACGACGTAGACTTGGTTGTCGTGCTCAAGTTCGTATTCAACACGGGCGTGGATATCCACCACGTCGCTTACCCACTCTGTATATACGGGCAACCGTCCCGGCGGCATTGTCTTGATCACGCTCACATCCAGGTCACCGAACGCGGTCATTGCAATGGTGCGGGGGATCGGCGTAGCCGACATAAGGAGTACGTGAGGGTTGCCGTGCTTACGCAGGGCCGCACGTTGCTCGACGCCGAATTTATGTTGCTCATCAATGATGGCTAAGCCAAGGTTGCAAAGCTGTAACCCGTCACTGAGTATCGCAGTGGTCCCTATAACAACATCAGGGTCACCCGCTACCCGTTTATCCGGGCCTACCGAAACCTTGGTGAGCCCGCCCTGAACCAGGCGGCACCTCATCCCCGCCGCATCAAAGAACCCCTTGATCGACCGATAGTGTTGCTCCGCGAGCACCTGTGTGGGGCACAGGATGGCAGTCTGCCCGCTGTTGCAAGCCATCAGCATGGCAGCGTAGGCGGCAACAGCTGTCTTGCCTGATCCGACGTCCCCTTGCAGTAGGCGGTTCATGGAGCCACGCTGGCACATATCAATTAGTACCTGTCTGGTGGCCCCCAGTTGATCTGGTGTAAAATCAAACGGGAAATACCGTTCCGGGTCCTGCATCATCGGCACACACTTCACGTTCGTCGGCTCCAACTCTCGCCGCTGCTTCCGCACGGCCAGGGCCAGCTGCATGTAGAACAACTCGCAGTACTTCTCGTGCTGCACTGCCCTGTCATACTCTGCCTGATCAGCCGGATTGTGTAGGGCCCGTACAGTGTCGTCAGCTAGGTGCAGCGTCAACTTAACAAACCGGCTGATCTCCCTGCTCGTGATACCGCTGGTCACCGGGTATGTCACCATGCGTAGGTCAGACAGGTTGGGCTCGCCTTTCATCGGCAGCGTGCGGAACTCTGGGTTGACGAGCCCCCCAGGGGCTACGGTACCCGTGGCCATGATGCGGATGTTCTTATGGAGTTTAGCGTGCAGGTAGGCTGCATTGTACCATGTGATAGAGATGATGCCGCCCAGGTCGCTGTTGAGTATGCCATCAAACTTACCACTATACTGCCCCTGCACATAGCTAAGTGTACCCACCACAGTCACCTGGTCACCATACCCTATGGTAGCCAGCGGGACAGGCTCCGGCGCAAACTCCACCCGCGTGGGGTAGTGACTCTGCAGGTCCTTCACGGTTTCTATTCCGAGCCGCTTGAGGGCTTTGGCTTTTCTAGGGCCAACACCAGTAAGGCCAGCCACGGGTGATTTAAGAGTTAATTGTGTAGATGTCCCCATCGTTCTCCCCGTAGTATCTTCCCGATTGTCTCCCGGCGTACTCCGGTTAGTCTAGCCAGGACATATTGTGATACTCTGTATTTTTCCCTAGCGTCACGCACTGCACGTACCTGTACGGCAGTGAGAGTAGCCCGCCCATTCTGCTCACCTTGTGCTCGTTGGATCCTGCTACCTGCCAATGGGCACGTCCCATGCTTAACAGCATCTTTCATATTATTAGAGTGAGTATCCCACCTCAAATTCTCAATTCTGTTATCAGCAGGATTACCATTGTTGTGGCAACACTCCATACCATCAGGGCGGGGACCTACGAATGCTTCAAGAACTAGACGGTGGATATACCGATTACACCTTACACCATAGCGGCGGAGGCATACGAACAGGTGCCCGCTATCTATACGCTTGGGTTTAAGGTATCGGTTCGACAGGGCGGACCACACGCGACCATCCGTGGTCACGTAGTAATCCTTAAAACCTGGTGCTCGGCAGTCATCTGGTGTAACCATCTAGCAGTACCTCACGCATTCTTGGCCGCAGTAACAGCGGCGGCTGTGTCCTTGGACTGTGACTGCAGGAAGGACTTTAGGAACTCCACGGCCTCCAGTCTACTGGGTTCACCAGACTTCTTACAGGCTGTCTTGAACTGCTGAACGCCTTTGACAACCTCGACAAACTGCTTCTCCTTCTCACCAAGCTCGACGCCGACCTCAGCCAGTGCAGTATCCACTTCACCCTGCTCCCAGTCACCCGGTCGCTTACGCAGCAGGCCAATCACACCACCAGCTGACAGGCCGAACACGCCTAAGCCCGCAGCGAGCAGACCAGAGGTTGGGTCGAAGATGGCTGCTTCCATAGCGACCGCCTCATTGACGCTGCGCTCCATGATGCCTTGTAAGATGCTGGCATCAAGCTGCTCTGTCTGCATCATGTGGTCGATGACAAGCATGTTGACCTCGTGGGCCGCGAGCACCTGTACCTTGAGCTTTCTGACCTTGTAGAGGTTGGCATAGCCGCCGTAGTCATTGGGCTCAGCAAGCCCGGCTTCCACGACGTAGTCGACGGCCTGTTGATCAATGGACGCGGGTGTCACGTATTCAGACAGGGCGGCACACCCGACGCCCAGGGCCATGGCAGCCACGATGACTACCAACAATAGTGTCGTTACGATCTTGCGTATCATGCGATCTCCTCACTTGAACTACATTTCAATAAAACAATCACTGCCACAGTTGGGGCACACCTTGTAGCCTTCGTCATCCACATCGGGGTACGCAAACTCTTGTGAACAATCAAGGCACTCATACATAACGCTCCCCTAACAAAGGTACTGTTCCATAGCACTAGGCAGGATCTGCAAGCCCTCGTATATATACTCACGCTTACCCACATTCATAACCCGCTTACGTGCCAACGGGTGCGGCAGACCCTGCAGCTTCATACCAAACGCGATGCGGCTGAGGTTGCTGCGGGTGCCCGTCGCAGTACACCAAGCCAGCCACACCTCGTACAGGGTGTTGCAGTTGGTCTGGTGTTGGAAGAACTCGGCGCCAGCGTATCGCTTACAGCACTCACTGATCATCAGGCCGATGGGGTTGGTGAGTTCAGCTATGCCGTCGAGGTGTCTGCGTGACGCGTCGGGCAGTGTGAACTCATCGTTCTCCAGTAGACGCCGCAGGCCTTCTATGGCCCACAACGCTATACCCGGCAACTCTGTCATCAGCTTGCTGTCCAGCGTGCGATCAGGCCTGTTGAGCCTGTAGTTGTTCGAGAAGTACAATAGGTTGGTACGGCCAGCCATCGCCTGGCTGGCATCGTCAAATGGCAGCACCTCGTTGGCGATATACATCAAGCGGCAGAACAACCTGGCGTCAACAGCCGCCTTATATAGCCGCCGCACACTCATTGTGTCACCACCTGTGATCGCCTTCCACGTCTGCAACAGCTTATCAATGTCGCCCCGGTTGGTATCGCGGCTCTCTGACATGATGGCCACGTACTTGTTGAGCAACGCAGCGGGGCCAAACACATCCTTGAAACTGTTGGTGTTGGCACCAGTGGTGCGGGCTTTGCCGAGTAAGGCTTCGATAACCCGGCCCACTGTTGACTTGCCTGATCCCGGGACACCGAAGAAAAACATCATCGACTGCATGTGGTTGGAGGCGATCATACAGTAGCCCATCCACTCTTGCAGTAGGTCAATGCACTCCTGATCCCCGTTGAATATGTCAGCGACGAACCACTCCCACAATTTGCACACCGCATGCGGGTCATAGTTGTATGGCAGTGTTGTGGTCAAGAAAATGTCCGGCGTCATGGGGACAAGTTGTCGCTCCTTGACATAGTAGATACCATTGTTGAACACGACAGCACGGGCCAAGTCCATGCTCTTACCCGTCTTTAGGATCAGTGGCTCGTGTGCAGCTTCGTCCGCGACGATGTTACAATAGGCCTTGGCCGCGTCTGTGATGTTGCCCATGAACTTGACATCGGGCTTGATCTCCACGATCTTCGTACCATCCTTAGCAGGCGTTGCAATTTGTCGGGAGCCGTACCACTCATACCACCAGCCGCGTAGCTCTGCCTTGCTGATCATGCGGTACTTGTTGACGTCCCACTGGTAGAAGTCATCGTGCAGACACTGGATGATACGCTGTCCCCGATAGACCTGGCAGTCCTGAACCCATGCCCGCACCATGTCATACGGGGCGTCACTGTCCAGCACCAGCGTGTCTTTGCGGGAGTCGCCTACCCCCGTGACGTGCTGCTCGAATATCTCTGCAGTGGGTGCCCAAGACCGCAGGTCCTTAAACGGCTCGGGTGGTAGTACCTTCACTACCGTTTTACAAACTGGCAGCAGCGTTTGAAACAGGCCTTCAAGGCTCGCCTGACCGACGCCATGGGCGTCACGGTCTCCGACGATGATAACTTCACGGCCCGACACCAGCCCGGTGAGGGACGATGCTCCCGCACCCGCTTGCGGTATACTGACCGCAACGTAACCCAGCGAGATCGCAACCAGCGCATCAGACGCACCCTCAGTAATAACAGTAGGCCTATCCGATGCAGGTAGTACCTGTACTCTCCGTCCTGTACCGCCAGTACCGGTGTGCCTGTGATGTAGGTACCCAGAACCCGGAATCTGCTTCGCTGCGCCAGTGGGCGTTCGTACGCATATGACCCCAGCAGGGTTCTCGGGGTTTTCGTTAGAAACCAGGCACCCATCATTTTCCCGCCCGCAAATTGGACATGGCACCTCTGCAGCACTGACCCGGAGAAAGCTACGGGCTTCCACTGATCCATCCTTCTGTCGTACTCCCAGACATTCATAAGACAGCCCTCTCTTTGAACCCTTCCACGCCAACTTCCTGCCATTCTCATACCGTTTAGTAAGCCCGGTCACCTTACCCGTTTCATCTCGCTCAGGGAAAATCCACGCATCCTCATCAGGGTAGAACCCCACACCGAGTTTGTCTATAGCTTCCACTGTCACCGCCGGGCCAAGCTGCTCAGCCAAGACTTCTGCCATGGCTGGTCGCATGTTGGCCCGCAATGATATGAATAAGTTGTCGAAGTCCACGGGCATATGTCACTCCACGATCAGGGGAGACTCCATTCTCCCCTAGTAATGCACTTGTTAGAGGGCGGCGTCGAACGCAGTCTTGATACCAGACCAATCGTCACCGACGGCCTCATCGCCCCCGGCAGCCTTAATCAGAGTCGTCCAGATCTGCGTGGTTTCAACATCGGTCTTGCCCGCCTTGTTTCCGGCAGTGAAGCACTGCTCCCATGCTGTCCGCATGTCAATGGGCTTGGCAGCCTTGGCTCTCCTGGGTTTGGCAGGCTTCGGCGCTGCAGGCGAGGCAGCGGGGGGCGGAACGAGGGCGGCTGCAACCTGGTCATCTGTCGGCGGGGCAGCAGCTGTCGGGGGACCAGCCGGTGCCGCAGGTTCCTGCGTGGGGGCAGGCGTGGCCGGCGGGGTGGGGTCCGTCTTCGGCGTAGCCTTGGGGACCGACTTGGGCTTGGGCCCGCCGCTCAGAGCCTGCAGGCCCGTCGCAAACTTCGCCTGTAGCCGCTGAACATCCGCCTTCCCAAGTTTCTGTACCCGCTTCCCGGGTACGGCATCATAGTGGTCAATCCACTGACACCGGATGGTAGTGTTCTCCTCGTATGTGTTTTCCTCCATACGCCACTGGATCTTCTCGCTGAGTTTCTCGTTCTCCTGAATGTCCAGGAAGGCCACACCGTCCCAGCCTAGGGCTTTCATCAACTGACGGGCACTCAGCGTGGACTTACCGCTCTTGCCGAAGAGGATCAGATACGCAATGGCCTCGATCTCTTCATAGGCCCACTCAACCCACACGCCGTTCTCTGCATCCCACATCTCAGCTGCTTCCAGCTGTAGGATTGCTTGCGGGAAACCACCGGATGATTCACCGACGCCCCGGTCCACGATCTTGCCTCTGAAACTACCAATCCTGTCGATCTGCGCCATGTGTGTTCTCCTACTTGGTTTCAGTACTGGTGTCCGTGTCCGCAGCCATTGCCACTAGCTGGTTCATCGTTTTTACATAAGCGTCTTTGGCCACCTTCATGGCTTGAGTGTGCCATGCGGAACTTCCGTGGCACCGTTTCCATTTGCGGCCGGACCCACACGGGCACGGCGCATTGCGGTTTGGCTTCTGGCCACCCACGGTGGGCTCAACTCTGGTGACTACTACGTCTTCCGGCGGTTGCTCAGTCATCACACCTCCTCGCTAAACAATGCTCGCCAAAGTGAATCATCAGCCTCGTCCGCGAACGCCACGGCCGGGTACTCTTTGAGCTTGCCACCCCTGCTCTTGGCAAAGAACGACGCATCGGGGCAGGTGTTGATCATGCGGCCGACAACCGGTGCAACCTTACGATCCGTGACAATAGCATTCTGCCATGTGATACGGAGTACGTGGTCGACCCACGCAATGTAGTCATTCCGCACAGAGTTCTTGTCCGTGTGGAACAGATCGGGCGCGTCCTTGAAGTAGTTCTCCCCGCTTGTATTTGTTTCCTGCATCGGGGCAGACTGGCACACCAGGATGACGTTGATGCCCTTACGTACCAACTGATCCAGGTCGGCCAAGACACCGTGCATCGTGTCATACAAGTGTCTATACCCCTTGCCGTACCCATACCCCTCGATGCTTTTGACCGTGGTACTGCTGTCTTTGCCCGCCTTGATGGTCGAGAACATATAGGGCAGGGCCCAGTGCTGCATCTCTGTAGCCGTGTCAATGACCACAGACTTGTGATCGGAGAACAGACCAGACCGCAGTGCCCCGCGAACATCAGCGAATGTCTCGACGCCAGGCACGTGTAACACAGGCTCCCCGGTCAACGGGTTACGGATTTGCCTACCGCCGTCGTCGCAGCCGATGAACACGGGATCGGGTGCCATCGCGGCAAGGGTCGTCTTACCCATGCCGCTGGGTCCATAGATGATGATCTTCTCGCCCTCACCCTCGCCAGTCCAAGGGGCGATGCTGAACTGCTTGTTGGACACTGGCAACGCCGCACTGAGCGGTGGTGCAGGTGGTGGGGCCTTTGGAACTCCTGGTGCTTTTGCCATTATGGTCTCCTAACCAAGTTCAATTTCTTCGATTATCGGAATCTGCGGTACTGACCCCCACCCCAGCTTGTATCCGGGCGGGGCCTTGTCCCCAGGGCGGTACTTGATGCCCGACCGGCACAGGTCACAGAACTCGCACCGATACGTGGCGGTGCATGCACTCCTGTTCTCTGACCATAGGTCGTTCTTCTCTACGTAGCGAATCTGCTGCGAGATACGGGGTAGCTTGTACCCGAAGTCACGCAACTCCTGATCCGTCCTGGCAACGACCCGCTGCTCGTAGTAGAAATCGGGCCGCTCTGTGATGTCTACCAAGAGCCGGGCACCGTACATCGCCGGTGTCTCGCGGATGGCAATGGCTGTCTTGCCTGGTACTAGGATCGCCCGGTCACCGTTGATAGTATACCCGGGCTGACCCTCGTGCGCGTCAGCACTCACCTCAAACTCCTCATTGCAATACGTACCCTCCTCAATCAGCGTCTTCGTGTCCTTCTGGCTCAATGCCTTTGGCCTGATCGTGGGCTTGTGCCACACATCACAGAACGCACCAGCTATCGGTGTGTCGCTGGCCTTGACACCATACGGCTCAAGCAGCCCCTTCGCCTGTGCCAGGCGGGCCCCGTAGATATACCCGGTGACCTGATCCCCATCCGTCAGCGCATCCCAGTAGTCAGCATTGAGCGACCGTGCCGTGGACTTACGCTCCCAAACGTACACCAGTCCCGTAGCGATCTCACGAACCAGCCGGTCGACCTTGCACACGAACACGACCTTTGGCATGCGCCGCTTGCTGCCCTGTTTCATCACTGGGATCTCAAACTTGATCTCGCTACCGATCACCTCGAACCTATTCTCCGTGCTGGCATAGTACCACTGGTGCCCGATCAGGGAGTAGAGTAGGTTGGTACGCTCGATTGCCCAGTCCTCAGATGTCACGTTGTCGGGCGTCTTGGCGTACTGGTCGTTCAGATACCGCGTTGCTATTGCCATGCGGTCCTCGCCCACACGGCCAGTGCCGTCGCAGATGAAGCAGACGGGGTCAACTTCTTCTCGTCGCTGGCATCGGGGACACAGCGACCCGGGCTTTAGTTCGAGGTGCTCATGGCAGGCGTGCCATCGGCCCCCGACCCGTAAGCTCTCCTTGTCTTTGTCCGCTTCCAGGCCATACACGTACCCTAGTTGGTACCGGCGCTGGCAGCCGAGGAAGCTGTTGTTGGAGCTTGCTGAAAGTCTGAGTTCACGTAGTGCCATTACTTTACCTCCGGTACTGGTGGTGCCGTCTCAGCGAGACGACGGCCCATAAGTTCTATTTGACTTTCACGTATATCAATGCTGATCGCGTCACGCCCGTGCTTCTTGGCAACCGCCGCCGTTGTACCGCTTCCACCAAAGGGATCAAGTACCGTGCCCCCGGGTGGGCAGAAGGACCGGATCATAAACTCAGCAAGATACTCGGGGAACGGGGCCTCGTTCTCGTGAGCTAGCTTGGAGCCCATCAAACCACCACCAGCCTTACATCGGATCACAACACCAGGATTGGCTTTAGCGTAGGCTTTCTGTTCACAATGATCTCGACTGCCATCTTGTTTCCTATTCGAGAACGGTCCGCCTGCTCGCCTGGTTTTCTCGTGTTTAACGTCACCATTGACATACCCGTGCGGAGTATGTCCACTAAAGCAGCCATATTTTGGTGTGTGGCCCATCGCCGTGTTGTCTGACCAGGGCAATCGTCCACCGTTCGTAGCACACACGATGAACTCCAGGTCATGTCGCAGCCAGTCGGGACCACCGCTACCGGGGATGCCCACGCGATAGTAGTAGGGGCCTTCTCGTACAGTGATGCCCGCCCGGTGGAGATCCGCGATCAGCAGGGCTGGGGTGCAGGACCATGCGAACTTGCGAGTGCGACCAGCTACGACAAAGGCCACGAGGCCCTTACTCACCCGAAGCGATTGCTTGTAGACCCCGACCATCCAGTCCACCCAGTCCTGGCCCTTGAGTTTGAAGTCGATACCATAAGTACGAGCATCCTCGTAGGGTGGGCTGCCGAACACTAGGTCCACTGATTGCTCGGGTAGTGTGGGCAGCACCTCAAGGCAGTCACCCTGTATGGTCTCTATCATAGCAATCCCATCTCCAGGTCCTCAACGTTACGGGCCAGTATATACAACCCCCCGTTAGCCTCAATATTTGCCTGGAACTTTATTTGTTTGGCAGACTGCCGTCCGGTCGCGCTCTTGCACTCGACGGCTAGGAATCGCCCACCGGATAGCAGGCCAATTATGTCCGCTGACCCCGGATACCCGAAGCTCACGGGCTGTCCGCCCGACCAAAGTGTCCCACTGTTGTTCCGCCATGAGTATATCCCCTTCTTATGCAGCAGTTTAAGACAGTCATGTAGGACCGTGGACTCTCTGTCTTCCTTCGCGGCTCGCTTACGTTTGCGTGTTCGTGGGGTGGGCGCTGACACCGTTGGCACAGGAGGTACCGACACGCCGGTACGTCGTGCCCGTGCGGTGGCTGCGATGAGAGACCCAAGCGGCTTCGCAGCCTTCGCAAGTTTTGATCTGTCGACGGCATGTTGCTTGTTACCCCTAACCATTACCTTCTATCTCCGCGATATGCACTGTCAACCCGCACGCATCACAATACAGATAGTGACTCCAGTTTTTACGCTCGTAGTCGCGGCCCGGGGTACATGCAGACGACAGTACTTCATCCAGCAGGTGAATACCGCGCGGGCACATAAGTCGCTTCCATATCCGGCGGACCCAAGACAGTGACGGCGGGTATGTTATACCGTGGTACTTCTGCTTTACTTCTCGAATCGGTCGCATAGTCGGCCCTCCGTCGCAACAGGCAACCCTGTCGCCCAGTCCGGTACCACCAGCTGCAGCCTGTGCATCTCCGCCAGCCGTTCCTCTGCCTGGCCATCGTTTTTGATCAGCGTGATCGCGGCGTCATGGATACTAAACAGTACAGGGAACCCGGCATCCTCTAGCCGCAGCAGGCCCTCACCGAACACGTCGCGGGCTGATGCCTGGACTACGTTCTCCGCCAGCTTGCCCCCGTAGAGGTAGTACTTGGTCTTGCCACTCGTGTAGGACAGGTCACCGTTAGCTGCTACACGTGCCATCGGGTAGAAAATGCACCGACCGGACGGCAGCATGATGACAGTGGTATCATCCTGATTGAGGAACACAAGATCATGCCCGTTGTGGCTGACCGTAGTGGTCTGGTCCTTGTACTTGGTGACGAACCGGAACGCCCGTTCGAGTTCACCCCAGAACGCTACGACCATCTTGTACCTGTTGCGATACAACTTGATCAGTTTTATGCAGAACGACACGTCATAGGTGCCCGCGTCGAACAGGGGGCGTAGGCTTTTGACCTGTCGGCACCGGATGTAGAACGTATTACCCCACATTGAAAATCCTGCACCCAGGACGACCTCCTTACCAAAGTCACGCCTGATGGTCAACTGCTTGGCGAGCTCAGGGTTACTTTCCCACTCCTCCTTGGTGGGCTTCCGTGTCTCTTCATGGAAGATGTTGTTCTGTGCAAACTCAGAATAGATATCAATACCCGCAGCGAACGCATCAACCAGATCAGTCTGCCCTGATAGCCATGCAATATCGCGGGCCTCTATCTGCCTGAGGTCACCAGTCCCCATCAGGTGCCCCGGGGGTGCGAGCAGCATCTTGCCGACGTCTTTGATCAGGTCATGGACGTCACGGGCTCCGAAATTTTGGGCGTTGATCCCACCCGCCCCGCTCCACCGCCCAGTGTGCCCCCCGTAGTAATTCAGTGGGATGCCGAGCAGTCCGCCCCGGCACTGCGCCTGGGCCATGATGCGTTGCACCCGCTTGATGTGACTGGGCCAGGACTTAACAGCCAGCCGGGCCTCAGCCAGGGCCCGCACTGCTGGCGATGGGTGCTCCAGTAGCCACTTGAACCCGTCATCGTCCTTCTTGAACGCCGGGATCATCTCCTTCTTGCCCTGCTTCATCGGCACGGCCTCGCCCTCGGGCAGGACCTGCTTAAACAGGTTGATGAGTAATGCGTTCTTGGATATGTCCTCGGCTTCAATCTGCCTGATCACCGGCGGTCGTGTCACCCGTTTACCGATGAACGGGGGCTGGCAGGACAGGATGCCGTGCTCGTGTGTTGCCTCAATCACGTTGCCGATCTCTGTGCTCATATCTGTGATCAGCCGTTCGCCAAGCTCAGCGTCGACAACGATGTTCGGCACCAGGAACATACGCAGCGTCTGGGCTGCCAGCCGTAGCTCGATCTCGGGCCGGGTGATCATCGGCAAAAGTTTCTTGAGTAAGAACGCTGTGATGTCAATGTCGTTGCGGCAGTACTCTGACAGATCGGCCCATTGCTGGTCTGTCATGTCCGCTGCGTGCAGGCCCTTGAATTGGTTGGTGTCACCCTTCGGCGTAGGTGCTCCGTACTTCTTAGCTAGGTGGTCCAGATCGTGGCGGTCCCTGGCATCCAGATGCCGGGACAGATCCCGGATGTCAACGGTGTACTTTGGCGTGATGCCATACTTCTCGCGTAGGATCAGGAGATCGAAGTACAGGTTGTGACCGACTACTGTGCAGCGTTCGAGGTTCTCACCAAAGGCATCCTGCAAGTATAGTAGGTAGCTCTTAACGCTGCCGGGCCGCTCGAACCCTACCCGCGCCGGCTCATGTGTGGCGTGGCCAAGCCCAGTGATCTCAAATCGCGCGTCGCCAACGAACTGGACATTATCCATCTCCTTCTGTCGGAGGGAATAATCCTGAGCAAAGTAGGTCTCCCAGTCCAACACGAGCACGTCGGTCGGGAACCCGGCTCTGGCTAAGATGTCTTGGTATGGCTCAAGCATCGTACATCGGCCCGCTCATAAAATCGAATAACGCATCTTTTGCTTGGTAGAGTTCATCCATGTTCGCAGGGTTCATATCAACGGCACATTCAATCTTCGCGTCCATTACCTGCTCTATGCTCTTTATGAACTCGCGTATTTTTGGTGCATCTCTATCTGCCATTGCCAGTTGCCTCCACATATTCCGTTGCTGTTATTTCCTTAGCCCAAAGTATGAGGATGCCACCGTCCCTCACACTATCAGTCGCATTCTTCCACCATGTGACAAGGGTACCGCACGTACGTATACAGGTCGTCTTGGTGTACTCATCTCGGCTGATCATCCCAAAGGACCTGTAAGTGACTATGTAGTAGTGCATGCAGGCACCTCGATCCAGAAACCATGCCGCAGGTCACCCTCAACGCTACACTGCGTCAAGACCTGTGACAGCTTCAACTTGTTGCCGCGAGCATCAGTCATGGCAAGCATGCTCTCGATGTCCTTCATGTACTGTCTGATGTGGTGTTCGTTCTCGTTGCCAGTCAAGACCAGCTTCCAGTACAACTGTATGATCCACGACAGCCGGGTGTAGAGACAGGCGAGCGCCGCTCCCTTGTCCCCCACTAGGTTAGGACCTATAGTCTGGTACGGCAGCCTGCTCGGGTCACACGTACCGCCCGGCTTGACCACGCTTTTGAACTTGACTAGCATCTCCCGCCACCCCGGGGTGTCGGTGACCCGCAGCAGGTTATCCAGCATGGTGCGGATATCAGTACCCAGCCTGTCGTTGCGTATCTTCTCCTGGGCCCCGGCAAATAGAGGTGCCTTGGGCACTGGTGGTACGGTGGGTGGGGGTGGGATTTTCACGTCATACCTCCTGGTAGTATTCAACATCAGCCATACTAGCACCGTTTTTTAACAGCCAGTCCGTGAATGACTTCCACTTGGGGCCCACGCGTAGCCACTCAAGGTATTTACTGTGCATTTCATCCAGTGACATTGCGTCCGGTACTTTCACGTGGTCCACACTGGCATCAGCCCAGTCACCGCCACCCAGTATTGCTATTGTTCTGCTCATCTCTCCCTCCTGTATTACAACTGCACCACAGTAGGGTGGATTACGGTTACTTTCCCGCAGGCCGGGCACACATGACGGAACCTCCGGGTTATCACCATATGGTGCGGGGGTTCGTGCCCGGGGTGGCGACAGTACGATTCAGTGGCGTCGGGCTGTGCCCATTCAGTTGGCTCCCTACCATACTCGGACGCATTCATCTTTTATCCCTTAACAAAACGACTCTTGTGGTATTTTTCGCCAACGCCGCAAGGCATGATGTGGTGGTGTGGCATCCCGTCGATCACCACTGCGGCAGACAGGATTGGGCGTGACCTCATGTGTTTTCCGTACGCAAATTGAAAGGCATCTACATCGATTCCGCAGCCGACATCCATACCGAACGTACGTTGTCTCGGGTTCGCCCGCCACTTGACGCCGCTCTGACTATGGCAGTGGCCCATACAAACTGACATCAGAAGATCCTTCATCGCATTGAATGCCGGGTACATACCCGAGCGGCCGGTGCCGTGGAAGTAGTACACGTCATCAATGATGACATCATCCACCCACTTCCACGTCTTTGTCTTCCACACCTCGTTGTAGTCGCGGATGTATTTGGCCGGGATATTCACAGACTCTGCGAGTCTGATTACGCGGGCGTCATGGTTACCCACCGTGACAGTGGCGTTTGGGAATGCCTTGTACCACTGCTTGATCTGTTGCTTGGCCAGGAGATACTCATCGTCCGGGCCCGGGCACATAGGGTTGGCCGCGTGAAAGCTGACCGCCTGATGATCCACAACATCACCGATCAGTACTGTAGCATCTGTCTTGTACTTTCGCCGCAGGTCCTTACAGAAGGCCATGTATCCTGGATGCACAGGTGGTAGGTGCAGGTCTCCGATCGCGAGTACTTTAGCCATCAGTGCGTCTCCGAGTATTGAATGCCTTGTGTACCACGATCCGGGCAGCCACCCACTCCTCCGTTTCTAGGGCCCGCCTGTAGTCATCATTCCACCACCTCGGAACGAGTATCGCATTGCCCCCCGCGTCACGCCACCGATCCACGTTCTTGGACGAGTCATCAATCAGCACCGAGCCCGGTGTCCTGGCCAGCGTTTCCTTGGGTGCCGTCATTATGATAAGTTGCTTTTCCAACCCCGGTATGTTTTTCCGCACCCAGGCAACCTTACCGCTGGCCGACATGCAGTTTGGCATCGGCGTTGTCAATAGCCGGACGTTCTCCATGCCGAAGGCGGCTACCACGTGAGCGAGGATTGCTTTGCCATCGTGCATCCACGGGAGGTCATACCACAGGTCGAAGTCACATAGGGCGTCAATATCCTCAAATGACTTGCCGATCTCGTTGTGCCAGTGCCACCCGCGACGGCCCAGTTTATATGGCCACGTCTTGTAGTCATGTTCTATGCCGAGCCGTGCGTGTACGCCCGCGTTCCAGGAGGCTAGAACACCGTCAATATCGAGCCATGCAATCATATACTCCTCCATATAGAAGCGTGTCGCTCCCTATTTATAATCTGTGATACTTTCTGCTGATGTACCCCGTACTGCTCCCCAACTTCTTTCTGGGTGAACAGCCCGGTCTTATAGGTGTAAATCATCTGTCGAATTTGCTGCTCAGTTAATTTGCAGTTAGTATGACCCGGCCCTTGCGGCCACGTCCCGTGCTTCTGTGAGTCTGCTCTGTTTGCCTTTCTTGTATCCCACCTCAGGTTCTCAAGTCGGTTGTCGTCGCGGTCCCCATTGTTGTGGCAACACTCCATACCGTCTGGGCATGGGCCAACATAGGTTTCCAGGACCAGGCGGTGGATCATACGGGGGCGTGACCTACCATCCCTGCGGAGCACAACAAATAGATACCCGGCACCGCATCTACCGGCTTTCAATACCTTACTGGATCTGTCAGAGTATACAGACCCGTCCTCGCCTATGTGGTACCCCATAAAATCTGGTATAGGTGTCCGAGTCATGTCGCGCTCCCATCACATAAACAGTAGTGCTTGAACTGTAGCCAGCAACAGACTCGCGGCACCTGTCCGTACCTTGCCCTCCCATAGGTCAATCACCCCAAGTAGGACGAAGGACGCCACCATGGTGCAAAGGGCTAGGCGTCTCATGGGCGTGCGTCCTCACCCACCTGCGTGAAGTCATCGGCCTTGGCTGCACCCGCAAGCCGCTCAATGATCTCCTTGGCCTTAGCGTTGAGCCGCCCTGTGTCCAGCCCGCTCGGTAGCCGGGGCGGTCTATCATCGACCCAGTTCTCCATCAGCTGACCGTCGCGTAGCACCACCAGGCAGGCTATAGCCTTGATGATGTGGGGCAGCCCGCTGGCGGGGTCAGTGCTTTCGCCCTCCCAGAAGGCGTCGATATGTCGCCGGGCCGCGTCATAGTAGACCGATGCACGTACCCCAGCCACCCGATAGTTGTGTCCACCATACTTAGTGGCACCCTCCAGCATGGCCAGGCCAAGCTCGAAGACCACAGGGGCGGACACATAGTGAACCGGCGATTTCAGCACGCCGATGGAATCCTTGGGGTTGGTTTCCTTGCGGTCTAGCGTCTCAGTAAGCCCCGCTGCATATGTTGCCGCGTCTATCGAACTATCCATCTCCACACTCCTCATTCAGAAAATAATGTCGTTGTCTCCAAGCGACGGCTCGGGCATACCAGGTTTGTCAAGTGATACCATGTGCGCCAGGTTAGGCAGCCCCTGCCTATTACGCGGATCACGCTGCAGTGACGGCAGCAGTCTGCGCGTGCGGTCCAGGGATATACGTATTTCACCCACCGTGAGGCCTAGCTGCTCTGCAATCTCACCCATAGTCCACGCTGGGTAGTTGATGTAGATCTCGCAGTCCTGGAGGGTCAACTCCACTGGCGGGTTCGTCCATAGGCGCGGTCTGATCCCACACCACCCCTTCCACTCCGGCTTACAGCACCCGCTGCTCTCACGCCCCACTGCGACCGCGTCACACTCCTCCTGAGTGATGCGGCCGCTGGCCACACACTTGTCGAGGAACTCCTGTGATAATTTGTCCTCTTCCGCTGACATTGGTCCTCCTACATACAGTCACGTTTGTAGCGTTCCCTAAAGTGTGGGGATCGCAGGGATTTCTACTTCCGATTGCCCGGATATCTCACGTTTGATCTTGTCGGACCACTCACTGGGGTGCCGGGTAATCTGCCTTTTTACATGGCTCAGTATCTGCTCTTGTATACGCTTGCTAATTTCGTATGCCCTGGACAGCCCGTGCGTAGCAATTAGAGCTGTACTTGTTGTGGTTGCTATTCTGTGAATTGGTATATCTGTAGCGGCTAGTTTCTTGCCCATAGGTGCCTCCAAGTTTGGTGTAGGGCAATGTTAGAGATAGTCGATTTGCTGGTGTGGTAAACTTCCGCCAGGTCTTTACGGGGTATCCCGGCGCGTCGAAGGTACTCAATCCAACGCACTTCCGTTTCGGTGAGGGTGGTGTTACCGTGTTGTTCGCCTGTAGGTCGCACTAAATTTGGACTAAGGAGACTACAGGTCCCGTGTTTCACGGCATCCCGGGCGTTCCCTTTTCGCATGTCCCACCTAAGATTTTCGGCTCGGTTGTCTGTCTTGATCCCGTTGTTATGACAGGCCTCCATACCGGGTGGGCAGGGGCCAACGAAAGTCTCTAAGACTAGGCGGTGGACGTTTTTATTGGTGTGTTTTCCATCTGTGCATAGCGTAACCCTAGGGTAGCCACACCTATCATTACCCGCTCTTAGCCACCTGCCATGGATACTGCACCCTGTGCCCCGACGCGGCTTAGACCACACGCGCCCGTCATTGGTGATCTCATAATCAGGAAAGCCCCCGATAGGTACAGCTACCTGCATATGCCGCTTTCCCCAGATCATTTCCCTGCCTCCACCCTAAACAACCATTTCAAGTATGCTACCGTAGCAGCCCCACGTCACTAGCCAGCCTGAGCCTGGCTCATGCACCCTGGTACAGATCTGGTATGCTCGCTCTAGTCCATGCGTGGCGATCAGCACAGTACTCAGCGTCGTCGCTACCCGGTGGATCGGTAGGTCTGCGTCAGCTACTCGCTTGGTCATACCAGTTCTCTTTTCTCGCACGTATAGCCTGGGCAATATCCTGCAAAGCGTGTGCAATATTGGTACACCCATAGTCTAGTATCAAGGCTGCAATGATTACGCTTAACCAGGTCATACCTCTCCTTTGGTCTCTTCAAGTAGGGTATCGACATCTCGCTTCAGGGCCGACGCTGTGTTGTAGTCATACATACCCATCGTTGCGGAAGCGTAGCACCCACATCTCTCCAATATCGCCACCAGCCGATAGTAGAGGTTGCAGGCTATTAATATCTCTGCAATCCTACTTAATTCGCAGTCCCCAAGGTCATGCTCAGCATACACCTGAAAGACCTCACAGCCATCGGTATCGTATACAATGAGACTATTTGCAGCGTCCTGGTCTGCTTTGTACGGTGTGTTCATCTCTGCGCCTCCAAAAGCAAATCCATACCCAAGTTCAGTATCTGGTCCCGCGTGAACTGTATCCTCACCGGGGAGGGGTTAGCGTGCGTTGCCTTAAGCCGTTTACTCCCGCATGTTGGGCATGTCATGTGAGCAGCTAACGATGTTATGCTGCTCCGCACCCGCGACTCCCCACAGTCCAAACATTTCCATGTAGTCGTTCCATTAAACATAGCAGCTTACTCCACTATACCACAATTTGGTCTCGGTGTCAAGGACTTTCTTGAAAATAGCGTAGTTATGGGTAGGCGGCTGGAGGCGTCCGCCCACCAATGAGTACGCTACGAGCGTTTACGTTTCCGATCCAGCTTGCGCAGGTAGTGATAGAACGCTATGGGCTCGTTGTTCCAACTCCGCCCGGGTGCCTCACAGTTGAAGTCCGGGTCCACCGCGCGGCCGGGACAATGTTCGCAGCATCCATGCTCACCAGGATCAGCGATACCACCCTTTCGTTCATTTACCTCACAGAAGAAGCAGGTACAAGATAGCCTCATCCTAGGGTGGTGTCGCTGCATCCACGCTCGTTTCAGTGTGCCACTGTTGACCAAAGTAGACCCGGCCCGCACTGTTGCAACAAAGTCCCACGCTGCCAAACACTCTTTCCACACGTTATCGGTTGTCCATTTCATGTCGTGCTCTCCCAATTAAGCCTGTGTGAGGCGGCACTGGCGCGTCGTGCTAGTCTTTAACCCGCCCGTCTCCGTCCAGCTGGAACCCTAGGCCCGGGTCGACAGAGCCACGCTTGACCATCCTGCCAGATTCGTAGATAGTGGCAATATAGCCCCGGTCCACTCGGTTGCCGTCCTCGTCCACCGCGACAAGATCGACGCAACCATCGCCCTGCCCCAACTTCAACCTTACCACTGGCCCTTCCGGTTCAGTCTTTTGATACACTTTGATCCTTGGCATGTTTTCTCCTTTTCTAAGTTAGTGTTGACTACATTATACACTATATCGGCGATGAGTGCAAGGGAAATCTTGGTTATTTATCTAGTTTCCCTCTTATCAATGTGCTGGCAGTTATTCGCGTAGTACGACTGCCCCCATTCACGATAGCACGTCTCGCAGACATTCAACGCCCGGCACGCGGCTCCGTAATAGGGACTACCGCCATCGTCCAGCAGGCGGAACCAACCGTAACTCCAGGGCGTGTATTGTGTCTTGCCAACCATAGCAACTATGGCCTCTTTGTACAGGGCCAGCCAGGCCACGTCCCGCTGCTCGTTCCATCCTCCGTTTGCGAACTTGCATCCGTCGTCCAACACTTTCGGGAAATCCATGTCGAGTTGCGCTAGTTTCTTGTGCGTCTCTGCGTGGTCGGAGTACCTTTGCGGATCTTCAAATAGGGCTCCACACTGCTCGCATTTATCTACGGTCTGTTTCATGGCCTTATGCTCCTTTCAGATACTCATGTGTGAGCCCCATCGGCCCAGGCCCGGGGGCGGGATCAGCCGCCGCCCGGCGCGGGTCGTTAGAATGTGAACCCCAATGATTCAACGTCGGCCTGGAATGCCTCCAGCAAAGCAGGCAACCGGGCTTCGAGTCGCTCTTTCAATCCAGGGGCGGTAAGGTCCTCGTCGGTGGCATCGGGCCAGTACTTTCTATTTCCCAACAGCGTTATTGCGAGTGTGCTACCAGTATCCCGTAGCCACTTCAGTGCCTGTTGGTCATATTCACTGTTGTGCTTCTCCGGCTTGATTGTCTTGTGTCCAGTATACATAATATTGCCGTCAACCCGTGTCGTCGCGTTAGTTTTCATCGTCTCTACCCCCTAGGCTATTCCGAATACTTCCCTACATAGGTGTATTTGTAATACTGTTCAGGATGAATCTCTCCATCCTTGCAGAGCCCATCCGTCCAGTTGTTGAATTGCTCATCGATCATAGCCTGATCATCCCGGTGGTCGTGGAGCCAATCCGCATGCTCAGCGTCGAATCGGTCTGACAACTCCTTTTCACAAGTGATGATTGACGGGTGTATGCATCGCTCTGATATGGCGTACAGTTCTACCATTTCCACTAATTCTACGTTGTTCCACATTTCTCTATCCCCCTCACTTAGGTTAAATCAACTCGCAGGCCGCACTTGTGGCAATCATCCCACTCGCCCCGTTTCAGGCCATGCACCTCGTTACTGTGATCGCAGTCCGTGCGTACAATCTTGCGGAGTCGGGCTTTTCCTCTTGTGGGCTCAAATTGTCTTATCCCCCTCCTTGTAGGGCACAATCGCCAGTGTTGCGCCGTGGGGACGGCGCTGGGCTGGGGATAGTGTCAGTCAAGATTACCGTTTGCGTCGACTGGCCTTGAGTGATTCCGCAATCTGTTCATCGGCCGACTGATTACAGTATACACTATGATCGGGTGGAAACTTGACTATATGCGTTCTATCAGCCGTAGATTCTCCACTTGGTTGTCCGTGCGGATACCGTTGATATGCTTCACAACGTTGTATGGGTTAAAACGGCCCACATGGGCCTCGTAGACCAGCCGATGAACCAGACAGGTCTTTGGCTTACCAAACCGGCTTAGCGTCACCCCCCGATAGCCGCCCGGGGTGATAAAACCATGCAGCGGGCGATTGCGGGCAAAGCTCCACACCATACCGGTATCCGTCACTCCGTAGTTCGGGTAGCCGTGGATACTGACGGGTGATATCAGGCGGTCCTTGTAGAGTATGAACTGTTCCATGCGCTGTTTCTCCTTTCTTTTTAGTTTAGCATATTCGGGGAGGAAAGTCAAGGTAAATCGTTAGGAGGTTCGGAAATCGTTAGGAGGTTCGGGGCTTTTGGGGGGTGTTCGACCTCCTAACGATCGGGCAATTACCCTAACCTTGTTTTTCAAAAGCAGGTTTTTGGGGGTGTAAAGGCTGAACTACCCTACCCTAACCTTGTTCTGAAAACTATTTTCACTTTGGAGAATTGATACCTCCTAATCCTAACGTTAGGAGATATACTGTTTGAACTGCGGTGTTATACTCTATCTATTTCTTCCTTTAGTCGGGGTAAAGGGGGTAAAAGAGAGTTTATGGTATCTTCCGGGCTGATTCTTTACCTTGACCTTGTGGTTATCGGTCGGGGTAATGGGGTGGTAAATGGGGTGTGGGTTGGGGTAGGGTGTTAGTTCAAATGACTTTTTGAGTTATGGCGGGTTCGTGTTACTTTTGGACCCATTCGTATGCGCCACCCCCACTAAAAAAGGCCCCTTCCTGGGGCCTAGCACGCCGCTCAGTGGACGATCTACCCCAGGTGGTATGCGGGGTGCCTGTATATCTCGCAGCCACCCTTTGTG
>Ga0208769_1000212_pt1 | contig 31563 bp, 24 predicted proteins | sample AntAceMetag02UKC_FD_184768 | JGI IMG/M metagenome (GOLD analysis project Ga0208769, IMG submission 184768) | Saline lake microbial communities from Ace Lake, Antarctica- Antarctic Ace Lake Metagenome 02UKC (SPAdes) (version 2) | ecosystem: Environmental > Aquatic > Non-marine Saline and Alkaline...
TTTAATAATGAAGGCTATCTAATAGTTGAAAGCTTTGGAAAGCAACACAAAGTGATTTTCAGAAGCGGTTTTTACTATGAAATCAACCATAAAAAGATAGCCGCGAAAGATAATGTTTTTTCATTAAAGTTGAAAAAGAATCAAACTGTTATATTTACTAAAATGTTTTATATTAACGCGTTTTCTAATGAGGTGGATATAGAAAAAATCAAAACTAAAACAGAAAAAGAATTCAGAAAAGCATTTTCTACAAAGTTTTCAACGCATTTACAAAATCACACAAAGCAATGGACCAGATTATGGGATAATGCCGGTATTTTGATATGGGGTGCTCCTGAAATAGAAAAAAATATGCGTTTTAATATTTATCATATGTTAATTTGTGCACCGCATGATAATGGAAGATCTAGCATAGGAGCTAAAGCCCTAACAAGTGAAGGCTACCGAGGGCATATTTTCTGGGATACAGAAATTTTTCTATTGCCTTTTTATTTGTATGTAATGCCTGAGGCTGCAAAAAATATACTTCTTTACAGATACAAGAGGCTGGATGCAGCAAGGGAAATCGCAAAACAAAATGGCTATAAAGGTGTAATGTTTCCGTGGGAATCAGCTGGCGTTGGCAAAGATGAGACACCGGACAGGGCAAGGGATTTGGATGGAAAGATTATAAAAATACATACAGGTTCCTTAGAGCATCATATAACAGCAGATATTGCTTATGCATTTTATCATTACTATAATGTTGTTGGTGATGATAAGTTTTTTAATGAATATGGTTACGAGGTAATGTTCGAAACTGCAAGATTCTGGGCAAGCAGGGTTACGTATAATAAAAGAAAAAAAGTATACGAAATAAAAAATGTAATAGGGCCTGATGAATTCCATGAAGATGTCAATAATAATGCTTTTACGAATATGATGGCAAAATGGAATTTACTAACAGCTTATAAACTTATTTGTAGCTTAAAAAAGAAAGATAGTAAATGCTTAAAAGATATAACGCAAAAAATATCACTTTCTAAAAAAGAGCCGTTAGCATGGAAAAATATCGCATCAAGAATGCGTATAAGCATTAGTAAAAAGCAAGTAATTGAACAATTTGACGGGTATTTTAAGAAAAAAAATATAAAAATAAAATCCTGGGATGAAAATTTTATACCTATTATTACTGATAAACTTACTCCGCGGGATTATAATAAAACCCAGCTTATTAAGCAGGCTGATGTTATTATGCTTTTGTATTTGCTTTCCGATGCCTTTAACGCTAAGACTAAAAAAGCAAATTATGAATACTATATTGATAGAACAATACATAAGTCCTCATTAAGCCTGCCTGTGCATGCCAGCATGGCTGTTGAGCTTGGCGATAAAAACAGAAGTTTCAGGTATTTTAACGCAGCCCTCCACGCGGATTTAAGCAATTTACACAAAAACACACATGAGGGTGTTCACGCAGCCTGCATTGGGGGCACATGGCAAGTTTTGGTAAATAGTTTTGCCGGAATAAGGATATATAAGGAAGTACTGACAATAAATCCAAGCCTCCCTAAAATGTGGCATAAGATAGCTCTTAAAATACATTTTAGAAAAAATTTGATTAAATTGGAAATTTCAAATGAAAAAATAAAGTTGGAATTCGTACCAGGCAATAAGAAAAGAAAAATCAAAATAAGGGTATTTGGTATTTTATATCAACTGTATCCGGGTATCTCAGTGTTTAGTCGCAGTAAATATTTAAAAGAGAAGAAAGAGGAGTATCTATAAAATGAAAAAGAAAAAATTAAATATCGCACACCTACATTGGGGATTTCCTCCAATAATTGGAGGCGTTGAAACGCATCTTACTATTCTTTTACCAACGCTAGCGCGGATGGGGCATAAAGTAAGCCTGCTTACAGCTGTTTTTACGGGGAAAAAGGCGCGTGATCGTTATAAAGGCGTTGAAATATTTCGTGAGCCTATTATGGATTTAAACTGGCTTAATAAAAGGGGCGTTAATGGTTTATATGAAGAAACAAAGAGTGTTTTTAATAATTTTATAGATAAAGTAAAGGCACATTGCATACATGCGCATAATATGCATTATTTTAGTAAGGCGCATGCTGTGGCAATAAATGAAGTGGCGAAGAAAAGGGGCGTGCCGATTTTCTTAACCGCGCATAATGTATGGGATGACAATTTATTTTTAGATCTTACAAAAAAAATCAGCTGGACACACATTATTGCCGTTAGCCATTTTATTAAAAGAGAGATTTTAGGAACAGGCTATGATCATAAGAAAATAACAGTTATTCATCATGGCATAGATCAGAATTTATATTCACCAAAAATAAAACCAGGCAATATTTTAAAGAAATATCCTATGCTTAAGAACAGAAGAATGGTTTTTCATCCGGCAAGAATGGGCCTTGCTAAAGGATGCGATGTAAGCATAAAGGCATTAAGGATAATAAAGGACAGATTTCCTAATGTAATTTTAGTGCTTGCCGGAACAAAAAATATTATAGATTGGACACAAAGCCAGCAAAAAGATATTGCGTATATGGTGAGTCTGGTCAAATTTTTAAAACTTCAGAATAATGTACTGATAGATTCTTATAGATTAGAAGATATGCCTAAACTTTATGCAGCTTCATCAGTATGCTTGTATCCATCAACTGCTTCAGAGCCATTTGGCCTTACAATGCTTGAAGCTATGTCAACAGCCAAGCCCATGATAGTTACTGAAGCAGGCGGTATGCCAGAAATTATAAAGGATGGAATAAACGGTTTTGTTGTGCCTGTTAAGGATTTTGAATCCTTAGCATCAAGGGTAACCCAGCTTTTATCAAACAATGACTTAAGAAACCGCTTGGGTTATACCGGCCGTGATATGGTAGAGCGCCACTACACAAAAGAAATTATTGCTGAAAACACCCTAAGACTATATAGAAAATTCTGTTAGTTTACACTGCTGTCGTTCCCGTCCCCGTGAAAACGGGGAACACGGGAATCCAGTAATAGCGTAGGAGCGGCCTCTGACCGCGAACCTAACCGTCATTGCGAGTCAAGGGTGCGGCAATCTCATGAAAACGAAGTGGAGTGCTCCAAGGTGACTTATCCTGCTGTCATTCCCGTGAAAACGGGAATCCAGTAATAGCAAAGTGGAGTGTCCCAAAGCATGCCCTCAAGAAATTGGGGGTGACATGTCCCTGAAACACACCAAGTAAGTAGAAGATGAAATAGAGAATTATGGCAAAAACTAAAACAAAGAAATATTATAAATGCTCACGATGTCATAAAACGGTCGAGCAGGATAAAGTATATATTATTGACGATAAATTGGTTTGTACAACTTGTATCTACGGCAAGACAGATCCGTTTAAGATTTATCCAATTGGCATTGTAAAAAATGAACTCAAGCGCCCGCAAGGGGGTTTTGGTACTATAGGCAGAAAAGGAATATCGCGCATAAAATTATTTGAATCGCAGAAACCTTTTTTGTATAAACTAGAAGAGGAAAAAAATATTACGGTTGTATACTACTTGCACGAATCTGCTTCGATAAAATCAATTTTCAATAGAGGTTTGGATGGCAAAAGAGTGGGTGTTTTTGCTTCGCGCACTCCTTATAGGTTGTCAAAAATTGGTATTCAGGATGTAAGACTGCTAAAAATAGAAGGAACCACTCTTTATGTTGAGGGATTAGATGCTGTTAATGGCACACCGGTTCTTGATATTAAAATGAAGTGGAGCAATTTCGTTTAACGCATTAAACATATTTAATGTAATATTCCTAAGACAATTCTGTCGAACCTATAAATATTAATCTAAATGATACTTGACACGCCAAATATAAAATGATATAGTGAATATATTAATGAGAATCATTCTCAATAGGAGATGAAAATGTCAGATTTTCCTGATAAAGAAATGCCTTGGTACTATGATAAATTGAGTAAATATTGTTGTAGATTAACCAAACCAAGGCAGGCAATTTTGGATATTTTAAATCTTACAGAAAAACATTTAAATGCCAAACAAATTTACAAGGCGACATCCAAGATATCTCCCACTGTTGGATTGGCTACTATTTACCGTAATCTTGAATTGTTAGTTCGTATAGGTTTGGTTTGGAAATTTGACACAGGCAATGATAAAGCCATGTACGAGATAGCCAAGCGTCCGGGAGAAAATCATCATCACCATTTGATATGTAAAAGCTGTAACAGCGTCATTGATTATTCTGATTCTATAGATAATGAAAAAGATTTTTTACAAAAAAGAGAGAAAAATCTCTCAAAAAAATATAATTTTAAGATTGAAAATCACTGTATTGATTTTTTCGGTCTGTGCTATAAATGCAGCGCAAAGATGATTAGAGGTTAAATCAGAAAAAAATGACTGAGCAGAAAAGAATTGAGCAGGACAAACGCTTAAAGGAGCGCCTATCCTGTATAAAACGTAAGCTGATTGTTATAAGCGGAAAAGGCGGGGTTGGTAAGACTACGGTTGCCGTTAATTTAGCATATGGGCTAGCTGTTAAAGGAAATAAGGTGGGTATTCTGGATGTGGATATTCACGGGCCCAATATTGCCAAGATGCTGGGGATTGAAGGGGAACGTCTTGTAGGTTCTGATTTGGGAATTGAACCCATGAAAGTTTTACCTAACCTAAAAGCGGTAAGTATTGCCCTACTGTTTGAAGACAGAGATCAGCCGATAATCTGGCGTGGGCCTCTTAAAATGCTAACTATAAAACAGTTTTTAGCAGATGTTAACTGGGGTAAACTTGACTATTTGATCGTGGATTCTCCTCCCGGAACGGGTGATGAACCTTTGAGCGTATGCCAGCTTATTCCGGATATAAACGGAGCGATAGTAGTAACTACGCCACAAGATGTGGCTATTTTAGATTCAAGGAAGAGTATTTTATTCGCGAAAGAACTTAAAATCCCTTTCATAGGCATAATTGAAAATATGAGTGGTTTTATATGTCCGCACTGCAAAAAGGAAATAGATTTATTCGGAACAGGCGGGGGTGAAAAGTCTGCCAAAGATTTAAAAGTGCCGTTTTTGGGAAAAATCCCGATTGAACCTGAGATGGTAAAGTCTGGGGATTTGGGTCAACCATTTATCCATTTCAAAAGTGAAACCACAACTGCGAATACTATGGATGGGATAATAAACGAGATTACACAATATTTAAAGCATCATGAGGTATAAAAAGATTTGTAAATGGTATGATGTTTGTCCGCTTAAATCCTTTTACGAGAAGAATCGCTTTGATAAAAAATGGGTGGAAAATTATTGTTTCGGCAATTTCTTGAAATGCGTAAGATATAAAATGGAAGAGCAAGGTTTGAGCCACCCCGACAACATGATGCCGGACGGCACAATTGATGATAAACTCAAATGAGCCCATTACCGATAAGAAAATATCCCGATAGCATATTAAGGCAAAAATGCGTTTTCGTAAATAAGATAACACAGAAAGAAACAGACCTTTTTGAAAAGATGCTTTTTACGATGAAGCATTTTTGCGGTATCGGACTGGCTGCCCCGCAAATTGGCATTGCTAAAAAAATGATTGTTGCGGAAGTAGATAGTAGAATCATAAAATTAGCGAATCCCCAGATTGTTGGCATAAGAGGATCCGATAGTATGGCCGAAGGTTGTTTAAGTGTTTCTGGGGTTGCAATTGACATACAAAGGCTTAATAAGGTTATCGTGCAAGGGCTAGATGAAATAGGAAAAATCGTAGAGATAAGGATGGAAGGCCTTTTGGCAAGGGTTGCACAGCATGAAATTGACCATTTACAAGGTAAATTAATTATTGATTATAGGAGAGTGAAATGAACGAAATAAAAAGAGTAGTTTCTGTTGGATGTTCCGGATGTGGTGCGCTCGCTGCTTTGACGCTGAAAAAAATAAAACCTTCCCTCGAAGTAACTATAATCCGGGAATCAGAGGAAAAGGGCTTGTTGACAAGATGTGCAACTCCCTATATTTGCTGCGGCGATGTAATGGTAGATGCCTCCTATAAGGACGATAGTATATTTACGGAAAAAGGAATACGTTTAGTAAATGTACGAGCGGTGGGGATAGATAGAAAAAAGAAAGCGGTTACGACAGCCGATGGCAACACATATCCTTACGATAAACTTGTTTTAGCTGTTGGCGCCAAACCTGCTATGCCTCCTATTCCTGGAATTGATTTACCGGGAGTATTTACCCTTCGTACAAGCGGTGATGCGATTAATATCCTTAATTGGATAAATTCCAAGCGAGTTAGAGATGTTGTCCTTTTAGGAGCGGGTGCAATAGGCATCGAAAAGGCCTATTTGCTTACACGTCAGGGGCTAAGGATTGCGCTTGTGGAAATGCTTGACAATATTATGCCCAATGTTTTAGACCCGGATATGGCTGAAGAAGTACAATGTTATATGGAAGCTAAAGGAGTAGAGCTAAAATTAAATCAGAAAGTAACCGCAATTAATGGAAAGGTGAATGTAGAAAGCGTAACCTTGGCCTCGGGTAAAGAATTAAAGGCGGACATGGTTATTGTTTCCGCTGGCGCTCGTTGTAATATTGATTTAGCTAAAGAGGCCGGATTGGAACTGGGTAGACTTGGCTTAAAGGTTAACCAAAACTTGCAGACACAAGACCCTGATATATATGCTGGCGGGGATATCATAGAGTATGAAAGTCATATTACGGGTAAACCCGCGCTTGGCCAATTACGGCCTAATGCGGTAATTGCTGGTAGGGTGATAGCCAAGAATATATTAGGATTTGATATAAAATTCCCGCCTTTAATCAATGCCTTTTGCACCAAATTCTTCGATAAATCCATTGCGGGTGCGGGTATTACCGAGCTGGAGGCTAAAAAAGAGGGTATCGAAATAATTACAGCGAAAGAGATGTCTATCAGCAAGCATTCTATGATGCGAGGACGAAAACCTTATGCGGTGAAGCTGATATTTGACAAAAAAAGCCAAAAATTAATAGGAGGACAAATTGTCAGCGATACCGAATGCCCTGTAAAGCACATTGATGTAATAGCTATGGCAATAAGGTGTGGTTTGAAGGCTTTGGATTTGACAACTTTGAGGTGCGCCGGTCAACCGGAACTGTCCCCTGATCCGGGTAAGGAGCCAATAGCATTAGCGGCTGAAAGTGCTTTTGGTAAATTTTATAACAAATAAATGTTTAAGAGACAATATTAAAAAATAGCAGATTAAAAATGGAACATAGAGATTTGATTATAATAGGTGCGGATCCGGCAGGCCTTAGTGCGGGCATATATGCCGATTATTATGGCTTAAGGTCGATAATCTTTGAGGAAAATATACCGGGAGGGTTGGCCGTAGAGATTCCTTTATTAGAGGATTATCCCGGTTTTCACGAAGGAATTAGCGGCAGGGGTTTGCGCTATGGCATGGGTAGAGGTTTAGGAAGAGGACCCCGCGATGGAAGAGGTGCTGGTCGAGGCGGCGGAGGAAGAAAGGGATAAGGGAAAAATATGCATAAAAATAGTATAAGTATTGCGATTTCTAGCGGTAAGGGAGGAACAGGTAAGACTTTTATAGCTACCAATTTGGCAAAGATATTATCTGAAAAAAATAAACAGGTCCGTTATTTAGATTGTGACGTGGAAGAGCCTAACGGCCATTTATTTCTTAAGCCCGTCATTAGTAAGGAAGAAGATGTTACTTTGATTGCCCCTGCGCAAGCAGATAAAGAAAAATGTATTTTATGTGGAAAATGCGCGGAGGCCTGTCAATACAATGCCATAGCAATGATTAATAAACAGGTGCTTATATTTCAAGAATTATGTCATGTCTGTGGCGCATGTAAGATTGTTTGTCCTGTTGGGGCGATTGTTGAAAAAGAGAAAAAAATCGGTGTTATGAAACAAGGTTTAAGTGGCAATATAGAGGTATATTATGCGCTTTTAGAAACTGCTGAAGGAGGCATGTCTCCCCGGCTGGTGAAAAAAGTGAAAGAATGTAGTGGAGAAGGGATTAATATTTTAGATTCATCACCGGGTACGAGCTGTCCGGTAGTGGAAACGGTTAAAGATGTAGATTTATGTGTTTTGGTCACTGACCCTACTCCTTTTGGTATAAATGATTTGAAGCTTTCTGTAGATATGGCCCGGGAAGTAGGACAGGAACCAGTGATAATGGTGAATCGAGCTGAATATAAAGATACAGCTTTGAAGGAATATTGTTTAGAAGAACAGCTGGATATTATCGGAGAAATTCCTGATGAGCGTAAAATAGCTGAGAGCTATTCTCGAGGCGAAATGGCAGTAGATAGGTTTCCTGAAATAAAAAAATTATTTGAAGCTTTAGCTGACAAGGTATTGATTTTAGCTCAAGGAGAGAAAAAAATACCGAAAATAGTAAAAAAAGAGAAATTATCTGATAAAAAAGTTCCTGAAAAATCTAAGAAGTATGGCGCTTCTCGAGCTACAAAGCCCAAGGAATTGGTGGTGATTAGCGGCAAGGGAGGAACAGGCAAAACTTCTTTAACGGCATGTTTTGCTGTTTTAGCAAAAAACAGTGTAATTTCTGATTGTGATGTTGACGCGGCAGATTTGCATTTAGTTTTATCTCCCCAAATAAGAATAAGAGGTTTTTTTAGTGGCGGAGTAGAAGCAGAGATAGACCAAAATATGTGTGTACAATGTGGAAAATGTAAACAAGCTTGCAGGTTTTCTGCTATAGAAGAATATGAAGAGAACGGTAAAAAGAGATATGCAATTGATAAACTGGCTTGCGAAGGATGCGGGGTATGTAAATTAGTATGTGAATATAATGCTATAAAGACTGAACCTGCAGTAAATGGCGAATGGTTTATGTCTGACACCAGGTGTGGCCCGATGAGCCATGCCAAATTAGGGGTGGCAGAAGAAAATTCTGGAAGGTTAGTCACTTTGGTCAGGGATAAAGCATCTTTGCTTGCTCAACAGAGTACCAGGAGTAGAGCTATTCTAGATGGAGCTCCTGGAACGGGCTGCCCGGTAATATCTTCTATTACAGGGGCTGATTATATTCTGGCGGTTACTGAACCCACTATATCAGGCGCGCATGACTTAGAAAGGGTGCTACAGGTAGTTAACCATTTTGGCGTTAAATCAGGCGTGGTTGTAAACAAGTCTGATTTAAACGAAGAATGGACTCGCAAGATAGAAGAGTTAGCGGGTAAATATAATTCGGAATTTATAGGAACCATTCCTTATGGGAAAGAAGTTACCGAGGCTCAAATGCGTAAATTGTCAGTGGTGGAGTATACTGACACGCCATTAACACAATGTATAAAAGATATTTGGACCAAGATTGAAAGGATTTTTGTGTGAAGTAAAATGGAAAGAATAGCAATGAAAAAAGCGGGGAAAATTGCTTCAAAAATTTTACTTGAACTGCAAAAAATAATTAAACAAGGAATTACAGGAGTAGATATAAATAATTTCGCGGAAGACTTTATTAGCCGGTATTATCCAGGATTCCATTTATCATCCAAAGGTTATAATGGCTTCCCCGCTTCCTTGTGTGTTTCAGTGAATGAAGCGATTGTCCATGGTATTCCTTCTCAGAGGACAATCAAAAATGGAGACTTAGTAACGGTAGACATTGTGGTTGACTATCAAGGATGGTTTGCGGATACCGCAATGACCTATATGGTAGGAAGGGTAAGCCCAGAGGCAAAGAAATTAGTGGAAACTACCAAATTAGCTTTGTATAAAGCGATAAAAATGGCAAGGCCAGGCAATACTGTTGGAGATTTAGGATATATTATTCAAAATTGTGTTGAAAAAGAAGATCTATCGGTTATGAAAAAATTTTGCGGTCATGGAATAGGCAGAGAGATGCATATGGAACCGGCTATACCTAATTTTGGAAAAAAGGGAGAAGGAAAAAAATTGAAAGAGGAGATGTCAATCGCAATAGAAACTATGGTTTTTATGGGAAAATCAGATATTGAAATTGCTGATGACGGCTGGACAGTTAAGTCAAAAGATAATTCATTGACTGCTCATTTTGAACATACTGTTTTGATTACTAAGCATAGACCAGTAATTATAACAAATTGAAAAAATCATCGTTTTACGTGGGTGAAGAAGATTATCAAAAGGTATTTTTCTGAATATGAGGATGAATATAAAGGAAAATTTTCTAAGAATTAAAAGTGAAATCCCTGATTATGTAAGGGTAGTTTTAGCCGTCAAGATGAAGACGCTTGAAGAAATAGAGGAGGTGATTTCTGCCGGAGCGGAAATTATCGGAGAAAATTATATTCAGGAAGCAGAAAAACTGTACCAGCAGTTAGGGGAAAAATCAAAAAATCTTAAGTGGCATATGATAGGTTCTTTACAGAAGAATAAAATTAATAAAGCATTACGGATATTTGATTGTATCCAAACAATCGATTCAGCTGAAATTGCGATAGCTTTAAATGAAAAGGCGCAAAGGATGGGAAAAATAATGCCTATTTTTATAGAGATAAATATCGGCAGCGAAATAACAAAAGCCGGCGTTAAACCAGAATATGAAACTATTGAGAAATTAGCTGCGTGTATCTCAAAGTTAAATAATTTGAGATTAGAAGGTTTAATGACAATGGGGCCAAGGGTAGGGGAACCGGAAGGCGTGAGGCCTTATTTTAAGAAAACAAAAGAAATTTTTGAAAAATTAAAAGATGCGGAAATATCTGATATAGATTTAAAATATCTTTCTATGGGTATGTCCAACTCTTACAGGATAGCAATTGAGGAAGGGGCCAATATGGTTAGGTTAGGGGCAGCTGTATTTGGTAAAAGAATTTGTGATTTAGAAAATTAATAGGAGGTATTAATATGCCATGGATTGACAAAGATGGATGTGTTGGCTGCGGAATATGTGTCAAAAAGTGTCCAGTAGGCGCGATTTCGATGGAGAATGAGAAAGCAAGGATAAATATGGAAGAGTGTATCCATTGTGGTACCTGCCATAGTGTGTGTCCCAATGAGGCAGTAAAGCATGACAGTGAGAAAATACCGGAAAATATAAAAGCTAATGTGGAAAAGACAAAGAAATTTATGGAACTTTGTGCAAAGTATCTCGGTGACATTAAAGAAAAAGATAAATGTTTAGAGAGAATGAAAAAGCATTTTAACAAAGAAAAAATTGTTGCAGAAAAGACTCTTGAGGAACTTGGGAAGCTGGATAGTGAACACATTTAGATTTTGCCCTTTATGTAAGTTCCGTTTGCATAAGAGGCAAGTAGATGGTCGAAAAAGATTAGTTTGCCAAAAATGTAGATGGATAGATTATAAAAATCCTGATGAGGTATCTTTGGACAGGTTTTAAAACATATTATCAGGGGAAATTAGTTAAAGGAAGGAGTGTTAAATGGAGTATAAAGTAAATGATGCAAATTTTAAACAGGAGGTTTTGGACTCGGATTTACCTGTTTTGGTAGATTTTTGGGCCCAATGGTGTGGGCCTTGTCATATGGTTGCCCCAGTAGTTGGGGCTATAGCTGAAAAGTATAAAGACAAACTAAAGGTGTGTAAGATAAATGTTGATGAAGCTCCGAATACGTCATCCGAATATGACATTATGAGTATTCCGACATTGGCCATTTTTAAGAAGGGTGAAATTGTGGATAAGGTTATTGGGGTAGTTCCTGAATTGGAACTTACTTCCAAGATTGATTCCCATATTTAACTGTCTTGTGGTTACAAATTTAAGAAACCAACAGGAGGAGATTATGCCTATTTATACTTATGTTTGCAAAGATTGTGGCGAAAAATTTGATTTACTAGTAGGAGTGACTTCTAAGAAAACAGAATTGAAATGCAAAAAATGCAGTAGTAGTCGTATAGATAAAGTATTAAGTTCGTTTAGTGTGGGGAATTCAGGGGGTAAATCAGGTTCATCTGGATCAAGTTGCCCCACAGGGACATGCCCCACAGGTTTTTAGAGAAAATTGTTACATGAATATCATCCAGATAAATGTAAAGATGAAAAGAAGAAAGAGTGTGAAAAAATGTTTAAGATGGCTGGATAGGTAATCTAGATTTATGACCCATTCGACTTCGCTCAGGGTTCATCCTGAGCAAGCGAATAAAGTGAGTGCGTCGAAGGATGAATATATTTAATCATAATTATAAAAAATACGACCTCTGGTATGAGAGAAATAAGTTTGCTTATCTTTCGGAGCTAGAGGCTGTTAAAAAAGTTTTACCTAAAAGAGGCGAAGGATTAGAAATTGGAGTTGGCACAGGCAGATTTGCTGCGCCTCTAGGGATTACGGCAGGAGTTGATCCATCGAAAAATATGATCAAGATTGCCAAAAAAAGAGGCATAGACGTACGATTAGGTTATGGCGAAAGATTACCTTTCAAAAATAATACCTTTGATTATATAACGATTATTATTACTATATGTTTTGTCAAAGACCCCCGGAAGGTTCTAGAAGAAGCGAGAAGAGTCTTAAAGAAAAACGGGAAAATCATTGTAGGCATTATTGACAAAGACGGTTTCCTGGGTAAATTTTATCAAAAAAAGAAGAGCATATTTTACAAAAAAGCCATTTTTTTTAACATTAGAGAAATAACAGATTTACTTAAAGGTATGAGTTTCTCTAACTTTTCTTATTATCAGACCTTATATAAATTTCCAGCCGAAATAAAATCAGTGCAAAAACCACGAAAGGGTTTCGGCCAGGGGGGCTTCGTAGTAATTTCAGGAGAAAAGAAATAAAACTGTTTATTAGATTGTTAGCACTTTCGTGTGAGGATAAAAGAATTCAGCAAGATTTGTCCTTTTTGCATAGCCTACCGCAAGTTTAATTCAATGACACAGCAACATTAATCTATACTTGCTGTTCAAAGTTTGCTATAATAAAAATAGTTTTTAACCAAAATATATAAAGAAAATAATGGGGTCAGGCCCCAAAGGGACACGTCCCTGAAAGGATAAAAGGGCAGGTTCTAATCTTACCGGAAACAAAATTAAAAATGATAGGTACTCTTACTGTGGGAAGACCATAGCCTGTATAGACATGGATAAAGAAAGGTGCAATTATGAGAGAAAAACAAGCTGTTGAATATTGTAAGAAATTAGTAAACATGCCTTATAACAAGTTTAATTTAACTAATTATAGGGAAAAATTATCAAAATTACTAAAAATAAAAATTAACTTCATAGAAACTAAACCCACTGGCCCAATAAAATTAATGTCTGGGCAGCATAAAAATGCAGGAATTATATCTACCAATGACCGTTCTGCTGAAAAAAGAAGAATTATTTTAGTAGGGAAGGGGATTTTGTTTGATGCGGGAGGTTATGACATAAAGCCTTCAGGAAGATTTGCGGATATGAAGATAGACATGGCCGGAATGGCAAGTGCTTTTTCAGTCGCATTGCAATTACCTGCTAAAAATCTTGTAGTCTATTGCCCTGTTTCTACAAATTTAGTGGCTAATAGTCAGATATTACCAGGAGATGAGATAAAGATAGGAAGTAAGTTAGTTACCATAAGTAACACGGACGCTGAAGGCAGATTGATTCTTGCAGAAGCCTTAACTAATTTATCACAAACTTCGAAAGATATTATAATTACTGTAGCAACTTTGACGGGAGCAGTCGGACATGCTATAGGAGAGAAGGCTACAGGGGTTTTTACTTTTAATGATGACTTATATCAAAAATATAAAAGGAGTTCAGAAAAAGCTAAAGAACTAGCTTGGAGATTACCCTTGTGGGAGTATTTGGATAAGAAACATTTCAAGAAAAAGCGAATAAAAAATTCGGTAAAAGACAAACCTGGAGCTTCTGTAGCAGCCTTATTTCTAAAACAATTTATCAAATATCCTGATAATTGGATACACTTAGATATAGCATTCTCTTGCTGGGATCAAAAGAAAGAAAAAGCTACCGGTCAACCAGTCAAAACATTGAATAATTTTATAAAAACTTTGTGATAACAAAATAGTATAATTTATGGTCAGGTCACGTAGTGACACGTTTCTAAAAAACTGTTGTCATTCCCGTGCCTGCCTGCTGGTAGGCAGGCACGGGAATCCACATCATTTTTTCTTGCTTTAATCCCCTTATTTGCATACACTTATACTTGCAATATAATTGTATAAAATACAAGCGTCCCCATTTATTCATCCGGTGGAAGAGTCGGAAACAGGAACATCTTAATAAAGAGGAGGAAGAAATGTTTAAACAAATTTCAAAAGAATTAAAGACCCATGCTCCTTTTACTATTTTCGGAGCAATTACCGGCATTATAATCATAGCACTTTTTCAGAAATTACCTTCTGATCTTTCCTATAACATCTTTTATGTGCTTCATCCGATTCACGTTGTTTTGAGTGCGCTTGTTACCGCATCTATGTATGAACTTCATACATGTAAACGCATAAGCGGTAAATGCATAAGAGGTAAATGCAATCTTTGGGTTTTGCTTATCATTGGTTACATAGGCGCCATAGGCATTGCTACTATAAGTGATTCTGTTATTCCTTATTTGGCTGAGGTAATACTTAAGATGCCTAACAGAGAAATCCATTTAGGGTTTATCGAGAAATGGTGGCTGGTCAATCCTTTGGCTATTTTGGGTGGACTTATAGCTTGTTTTAGACCAACTACGAAATTTCCTCATGCTGGGCATGTACTGTTGAGCACGTGGGCATCATTGTTTCATATTATTATGGCTATGGGGGGAGGGGTTGTGCATTGGCTTGTATTTGTTGCGATTTTTCTGTTTCTTTTCCTCGCAGTATGGATACCCTGTTGCTTGAGTGATATAGTTTTCCCACTTTTATTTGTGAAAGAGAAGAAAGAATGATTTTGATTATACAGCTTTAGACGCTTAGACTCAAAAATATAACTTATTGATATGAAAGAAGATAAGAAAAAAATCTACATTCGCACTTTCGGATGACCGTATGTGTAAGTTTCGCACGATGATATTGGGGCTTCTAAAGAAGATAAATTGTTTAGAATAAAAGAGATGTTATATTGATCTCAATAAAATGATGCGTAAGTAGGCCTAGAAGGAGACAAATAATGGCAATTAAAAAAATATTGTTTTTTGATACTAAACCATATGACAGACTTTCTTTTGATCAGGAAAATAAGAATTACGATTATTCAATAAAATATTTTAACGGGCATCTTAATCATGATACGGCGATGTTTGCTCAAGGCTATGACGTTGTTTGTGCATTTGTAAACGATGTAATTGATCGAGATACTATTAATATCTTAATAAGCAAGAAAGTACAGCTAGTTGCCTTACGCTGTGCTGGCTATAATAATATTGATTTACAAGCGGCCTATGGCAGACTTCATGTTGTGCGTGTTCCTGGATATTCGCCCCATGCGGTAGCGGAGCATGCAATAGCTTTAATACTTGGATTAAACCGTAAGACACATAGAGCTTATTTCCGAACAAGGGACGGAAACTTTTCTATTAATGGATTACTTGGATTTGATATGTACCAAAAAACACTTGGAGTATTAGGCACCGGGAAGATAGGAAAATGCCTTATTGATATTGCTTTAGGTTTTGGCATGAGAGTAGTCGCTTATGATAAGTTGGAAGATGAGAAATATGCCAAAGAAAAAGGCTTCAAGTATATATCTCTTGAAGGGCTATACAGGGAATCGGATATTATTTCTTTGCATTGCCCACTTAGTTCGGAAACATATCACTTAATTAATGAAAACACTATAAAGCAAATGAAGAAGGGGGTAATGATTGTCAATACAGGTAGGGGCAAACTCATAAAGACAGCCGCTCTCATTGAAGGTTTAAAAAATGGCACGGTTGGTTCTGCAGGTCTTGACGTATATGAAGAAGAAAGTGAGTATTTTTTTGAGGATTTTTCTAATTCAACGATCGAAGATGATGTATTGGCTCGGCTTTTGACTTTTCACAATGTTCTTGTAACATCACATCAAGGTTTCTTTACGAAAGAAGCGCTGACGAACATTGCTAATACAACGCTAGATAATATTAAGGAATATTTTGAGGGCGGGTTCTTAAAAAATGAAATTTGTTACAAGTGCAATAAAGAATGTAAAAAAAAGCAGAAAAAAAGATGCTTTGATTTAAAATATGAACCCAAAAAAACGTCTTAGAATTAAGGGGACACTGGACTTGCCCGTATAAAACGGACATTTAATTAAACCCTTTGCTTCGCTCAAATTCAACTGGGCTTACATAACCCAGAGTCGAGTGAAGTCTTTTGCGATTGTAGAAGATCTCTATGTATTCGAATATTGCTGCTCGGGCTTCTGCAATTGTACCAAACTTCTGTTTTCTAGTCAATTCAACCTTTATTGTTTTAAAAAAGCTTTCTGCTACGGCATTGTCATAGCAGTTACCAGCACGACTCATACTACTTATCATGCCATGGTTCTTTAGAGTGCTTTGGTACTCTTTGTTGGTGTATTCGGCTCCCTGATCAGAATGATGGATAAGTCGATTTTTTGAGCTCCTGTTGAGTATAGCCATATTAAATGCTTCTATAGTAAGCTTCTTATCCACACACGTGCTCATGGACCAACCGATAATCTTCCTAGAAAAAAGGTCCATGATGATTGCTAGGTGTAACCAGCCGGATCGTGTCCAGAAGTAGCTGACATCCGATACCCAGGCTTGATCAGGTACATCGTAATAAAACTGCCTGTTAAGCACATTGACGGCAAAAGAACGGTCATGACGCTGGGTTACTGGTTTTCTGTAACGGCGTTTTTTCCTGGCAACAATGCCTAATGTACGCATTAAATGAGCTATTTTATGCCTGCCGCAAACTATTCCTTGCGCTTTGAGCTGCCTATATATTCTAGGTGACCCATATGTGCGCTTGCTTTCTTTAAAGACTCGTTCGATGTGAGATGTCAAGTATATGCGTTCTTTGTCTTTCTTGTTGCCTTTCTGTTTGAGCCATCCGTAGTAACCGCTTCGGGACACCTCAAGCATACGCGCCATAGTTTTAATCTTAAATTCCTTTTGATATTCTTTCATGAATCTGAACCTTTGTTGTCGTCCTTGGCAAAGAATATTAGGCTTTTTTTTAAAATGTCTCGTTCTTCCCGCAAACGGGCATTTTCTTTTTTAAGCAATGCTAATTCATTATTTGTGTCATGAGATTTGCGGCCTGCGCCAGGGAAGGCTTGATTGCCTTTTTTTGAGATTTAATGACGCCATTCATGAAGGTCGTTTTCTCGAATATCCAGTTCTCGAGCTACTTCAGCTATGCTTTTGCCTAATTCGTTACTGTGCCTTACTGCTTCAAGTTTGAACTCTCGGCTGTGGCTTTTGCGCTTTCTTTTATGTTCCATCAGACACCTCCTTGTGGTATTATATACCATTATCGGTGTCCGTTCAACCGGGGCAAGTCCAGTGTCCCTATAATTAGAACTAACCATCTTTTAAGAACGATTTCATAATGATATCTCATTATTAGGCCTCCTTGGTATTATTATACCAAATAGTTACCTAATTACTGAGCTAGTACACACGTCCCCTATTTCCTCTCTGGTACTTGTGGATTTGGCCCTAAATTTTGTTTATTTATTCGAAAATACTTTTTTATTGATGGGGATATAAAAATAGATAAAAGAGCTAAATGAAAGATATATAGAATAATGAAAATTGCAAGTTTGGTTTGTGTAAAAACTATAAAAATTTCATTGCTTATAATATATTTAATAAAATAGAAACTTCCCATAAGAATTGAATATAATAAAAACATTATGCTTAACTTTCTACCCCATCTTTTTTTACCTAATACACCAATACCAACCATAAATATTAAAACTCCCCAAAAAATACAGTTAAGCAAGTTTTTGACTAAAGCAAAATTGATTTCATGGAAACCAGTTAATATTTTAGTAACTAAAAATAGAATGCTACCAAAGATACCTATAATTGATATTATAGAACCTGCAGCAAGATATAAATAACCAAAAAGTTTTATAAAAAATACAGTTATGTTTTTCATAATAAAATTATTTTTTAATTGGCAAAAGATCACCTTTCTTAAAAAATTCAGACATTGCGCTTGTAGGATCCTCGAATACTTTTTCTACCCCTATTGTTAACATATCACTAAATCTATCTGCAAAAGACACGGCTTTCTCTAGGCTAGTTGTTAATGCCGACCTAAGTTCATTAGCCATTACTCTTATTCCTTTTAAAACTGTATGAGTACTTGTAATAGCATCCATAAGAGGGACTCCCGTTGAGTGAGTAGGGGTAAAAGATTCACCAACAGTATTCATTGCGTCATTAATTTTTTCTACGATTTCTGTTGCGCTGGGTGGTTTTAATGCATTTTTTGCAACTCGTTCAACCGCACGTGCTTTCCCTTCTATCATAGCTGCTTTTTGTCCAATATCACCCGCTTGTTGTGTTTGCCCTGACCGTGCAGCTTCATCAACTGCCTCTTTAGTCTTCTCTAAACTTGTGTTACCTATATTAGAGTTTATCATTGCATTTAAACCAGCATTCGCGAGCATGCTTCCACCAATATGCAAACCTATTGATGAAAATTGACGAGCTAATTTTGGTTTCATCCCCAACACATCGTCAAAGAACTCTTTCCCTACCCGATCTATAAGCTGGCGTCCTTCACCTGTATCGAGAGTTAAAGTTGTGGCAGCTGCAGCTGTAGCTGCTATTAAAGTTGTGATTGAACATGCAGCTTGCGGTCCTCCTAATATAAATGCAATAGTAAATACTATAATTTGAGATGTGAAAAACTTTTTTACCTTATCCCAAAAAGAGTGTCCTGTCGGGTCATTGTATCGGATTGGATTATTATTTGCATAGCCGTAGCGATTATAGGCTTGTGGATTAGCAGGGTCGGGGACTATCGTATCTGCTTGAGTAAATCTGCCTATTTCAGGGTCGTAGTACCTAGCACCATAATAATAAAGTCCCGTCGAGGAATCGAAAAGTTTTCCAGTATAAAGGTAAAATGTAGCGTCTTCATCACCTTCTTGGATGTAGGTTTCACCATAAGGCATGTATTCGGTGTGAAGTACTATCTTACCTTCATCGTCGGTGATATCGGCACTACTTCCTAAGTGATCACCATGGTAAAATTGGGTCTCTGCCTCTAGGGAAATGGCAGTGGCTATACGAGTATCTCCCATAAAGATATGGTTTTTGCTGATGCCATTTGTTATTTCATAGAGCGAGCCGATGAAAATTGTCTCATCATCAGGCGTTGTGCGTTTTATTCTACCACCGTCACCATCGTAAGTAAAGGTAGTTTCTGCAAAAATAGTGCCGGAATAATATGTTGAAGGTGCTGTTACTGTAATATAGTAAGATTTACCTGCTATTAATGGTAAATTAGATGCATCTTGAAGGCGACCATCAATGTATGTTTTAAATGTTGTATGAGGTATATCTGCAAATACATCATTAGGCATTTTACCATCATTAGCTGCATCTATGCCTATTAAGTTACGGCCATTATGCAATTGCAAAGATTGTGGCTCTTGTGGAAGTGTGCCTATTATCGTTAATGTACAATCACGTAATGCATATATTTGATAGCCGCGCAGGAATTCCACTGTTTCAAACTGATTAAAGCGTGGGTCATTACACCATGACTCATGGCCGCCTGTGCCTGGAATAAGGCGAGTGACTTGATCATAGTCAGTACCAAATTCAAGTGAGCTTAGTGCTTGGGCTACAAATAAATTATCAGGCATAACAGGCAATGAAATAAAATTCCATCCTGTTTGTAATTGTATATTTGCTGTTAATTCCTCACCTGGGTTCTCAATTTTAGCTTTTATTAAACGGTTTTGGGTATCGTATTCATATGCACAAGACCTATCAGCTGTAGTTTTATTTATCATATTGCCATTATCATCATAGGTAAATAAATATGCGGCATTACTTGAGGATGTAACAGCATGTGGCCTGCTGCCACCAATTGAGCCTGCGTATTCAAATAGAATGTTTCCTTTTTGGGTAATATTGCCTATTGAGTCATAGGCATAGTGCCTTTGCCCATATGCGCCTGTTGCTGTTTTTAGACGGCTTAAATTATCATAGGTGAAGGTTTGAGTAGCAGTGTTAATGGCGTCTGTAATAGATGTTATGTTACTTACATTATCAAATTGGTATGAAAGATCTTGGATTGAGGTTGCTTCACTACCTTTGGTGGTTCGCAATGACGATAGGCGGAGTGTTTGTAGATTATATTCATACTCTGTCTTGGTATCATTGGCATATTCTATTTGCGTCATCTGGCCATTCACATTGTAAGTAATGGAGTCTACATAATTGCTTATGCTCTCAAGCTGACCTGAATTATCATTATAGGTGTAAGTGACGGTTTCGCCATTAGGGTAAGTTAAGGTAACAAGCCTATCCATGGCATCATAAGTGCGCTCTACGGTGTAGTCTTCGCGGCCAGAGGCCGCTCCTACGGACTTAGTTGTTTTTATTTCGCGGCCGAGTTCGTCGTAGAAGAATTCTGTTGCGGAGTTAGGATCCACCACTTTTGAAAGACGGCCAATGCAATTGTCTTTTTCTGGATCGTCATAGATGTATTGTACAACCCCACCTGAAGTTGTTTTTGCTGTTAATCTATTTAACTCATCATATTCGAATGTAATTTCCTGGCTTTTATTGTCGGTTTGTTTTATTAAGTTACCTACCTTGTCATATTCATAACTCCAGGTACCCATATCTGGATCTTGCATAGATGTTTTTCTGCCTAAGGAGTCATAATAAATAGTTGTTATATTAGCTTGATTATCTTGAACTTGTGTAAGATTGCCAAGTGTATCATATGTATAATAGGTGTGATATTCTGCTCCTTCATTATGTTCTATAATCTCTTTAAGTTGACCGTATGCATCGGATATAGAGTCTTTGCTGTTGCCCTCTTCATCTGTATAAGTAACCTGCCAGCCAGAGTAAGCGGTTGTTGAAAACGTAGAATCAGCATTTATGGTCTTTGCTATTCTTCCTAAGACATCGTATTCATATGCTGTGTTAGGCGTTGTATATTGTGGGGTTTCATATTCTACTGAATCTGAATAATAAGGCAGATATGCCTTGATAACACTACCTTTATAATCATATTCAACAATGCCTGATACAACTTGCTGGCCATTTTGCGTGGGAGATTTTGTTTGCAATGCACGGCCAAAGCCGTCGGTAAAAGCATAAGAAGCTATATATTTTGGCGTATCACCATATTCTTGTTTTACATATTTAATAATTTTATTTGGTGAGGATATAATATCGTATTCATATATGACCGAAGCATTATTATCTGTATCAAGTGGGCCATATATTCTCTCGAGCCTATCAAATGAGTCATATCTGTTTTCTGTTATTTGACCGTTAGGGTCGGTTGACTTAATTATTACTCCTGTAATAGCCAGATGAAGGTCGGGATCTGAGTATGTAAAGTTTTGGGTCTGCCCAAGCTGGTTTTCTATGGTTTTTGGGTATTGATAAAGCGTATCATCATATATGGTTGTAATATAATGACCTAATGGATCTGTTGTCTTTATTAGGTTGCCATAGGAGTTATATTCATAGCTTGTAGACGGATTGCCTGTGTCGTCTTTGTTTACCAGGCTCATCAAGCCACTTGTTGTTTTTATTAACTGACCATTGTTATTATAGGTATTCCAGGATTTTGAGACAACTACGCCTGCATTGTCTTTTAACTCTGCTGAAGATGGCAGCATTATGATATAATTTGAATCTTTGCGGGAGTTATCAAAATAGGCAACTTGTGTTTTTTCATCATTTACAAGTGGGTTATCAACATCGCCATAGTTTATAACAGCGGTTTTTTCAATTAGATTATTCGGCAACTCTTTTGTTTCTGTTTCGGGGTATACTATCGTTTCGCTACAAGTATGTTTCTCAAGGCCACCGTTATAGGTATAATTATCTGTTTGTTTTGTATAAGGATAGGTAACCAGCTTGTCGTGCAGATATTTTACATCCCAGATTGTTTCTGCTCTTGATAACTCAATCTCTGAGTCATCTTCTGAGAGTTCGCTAATAATTTGTTTTTGAATTTTTCCTTTTAATATATCGTCCTGATGAAAGTAAGTCTCTGTAACTAACACTCCTGCTGCATAACAAGTTGCAGACACCAACAAACTACTGCCTACAAAAAGCAATAAAAATATAAGAATTTTAAATTTTTTATACAATAGTTTTTTCATCTGTCAAACTATTTTTTTCGAGTAAAAATATTAACCTTTCTTTGTCTGTTCTCCTTTAAAAAAACAATGCGCCTACGTGTTCTATATCCTTCCTTGGTAACCTTAAGCCTATACAGATTTTGAGGTAGATTTTCTATTCTGTATCTGCCTCCTTCATCAGAAACAGTGCTTTTTGCTATTCCTGTTCTTCTGCTTTTTATTCTAATTATGGCACCTGCTAGTGATTTTAAACGTGGCCGGCGCCAGAACACCCACCATGGTCGTTTAACCTCGAAAACGCGTCCATATATAACACCCTGCTCCGCCTGCTGAATAACCAGCTCTTGAGTTACTTCATCAGACCAAGCGCCATCGTTGTCTTTTACTTTAAAGAAAATAGTATGTATTCCTAAAGATAAAGTAGATATAATCAATGTGCTACTGTTTCCTAACCCACCATTAATATCAGATCTCCAGTTGTAATCGGCAATATCTCCATCTTCATCTTCACCATGGCCTGCTAAAGTTACAGCTTCACCTTCATTAGCTGGATTTGGGGAAATGGAATCAATAGTTGCTGTTGGTAATAAATTCGTGTTGTGTACCGTTATCTTAACATCTTTGTAGCTAATAAGCATGCCTGCGTTAACCTGAAAACGAATGTTTTCATAAATACCAGATTGATCATAACCCGTAGTCCATGAAAAAATAAGTGATGCTGGATCAAAGCTGGCTCCTGTGGGCAAGCCCATAGCAGTAACTGTTAATTCTTTACTGCCTTCGTAGTTTATTTCTAAAACAAAGCTAAGAAACTCACCTTCATTTACTTCCTTATCATCTATAAATTTTAATTCTAATTTAGGTCTATATACACCAGTACACTTTGTATCGGCTTGAAACATGCTCCAGTCTACATAATCGGGATCATATTCTCCGCTTAAATCCCACGCATAGAGATTATTATTACTATAAGCTAAAAGTTCAATATCGCCATCGTTATCTAAATCACACAAAGCTGGATTTTTCAGATAACCTACTTGCGGGTCTAGAGTTGTAATAGGCCACCCCTCCACCGGGGAGCCATCAAAGTGCCATGCAAAAATCTTCTTAATTCCACACACCAATATCTCAGGATAGCCGTCACTATCTATATCTGCTATTGCTGCCTGGGAATTTATAATCTCATCAGTTTCAACTGGCCAACCAAATAGTGGGTCGCCATTTTTATTTAACGCATATACGAATTTATTTATGCCAACTACTATTTCAGGTATACCGTCTCTATCAATATCTCCCATAACCGGTGAAATTGGAAATGGAGATTGGTTACGGCTTATCCCTAACTCAACCGGCCATCCTGCCACATGGGTGCCGTCATGATTTAAAACATTAATTTTACCACCAGGATTACTTCCATAAAAAATTATTTCTAAGTCGCCGTTGTTATCCAGATCACCTAAAATTGGTCTTCCTTCTGAATATCCAAGTTCATATGAGGTGTTAGGCCATCCTGCTGCAATAGATCCATCGCTTTTATAGACGTAAACACCGCGATACGCGCTTCTGGAGCAAGCAATAAGCTCATTTGCTCCATCGTTATCTATGTCACCTATTGCTATTGCGTTTTTAAAATTATAATCTGCTGAAGGGCCAGAATACACAGGCCAGCCGTTTAATTGCTGTCCATTTTGATCAAACGCATATATTTTATCCCGGTAATTTGAACTTACCGAAATTACTTCATTTATACCATCGTTATTTAAATCATCAAGTACTGTAGAATCAGAATCTAAAAAATCATCTATAGATTGCCAGATTGGCATTCTACTACCATCGTGATGATATCTTGAAAATCTCGAATCACCTCTCGGGACAGCATCACTGGCAACGATCTCAAAATCATCATCTAAATCAAGATCTGCAATTAAAATACTTCCGGCATGACTGCTCTGCTCCAACGGCCAATTTGTAAAATAAGTTCCGGTATGCTGCCATACATAAATTTTTCTACCAGAACTAGATGTTACCTCAACTGTTCCATCATCATCTAAGTCACCAATATTAAATGGGTGTCTCATAGCAAAATCTGCTACAACAGGCCAACCGGGTTGATATGGCGGTTGCATAAACGGCACTAAGGTATAATTAATTTTAGATACTTTATCAGCACCATTGGACACATAGATATAAGCATCATCCGGAGTAATGGCTGCATATGAATGATATTGGCCAGTATTCATGCCTTTTAGAGTATAGTTGTTTATGATATCAATTAAGTTTATGCTGTTCGAATGATTATTAACAACACACATATAGTTGCCTGAAGGGGAAATACTTATATATTCAGGGTGGTCACCAACAGCTATAACTTTTTCAATAATATTGGTTATTGTATTTAATACCACTATTGAGTCACTATCACCAACGGCGAAATAAGCATAATCTCTAACAGGATCTATTACAACAAACATAACATTCTCAGCATCTATTGTGGTCTCTAGTGTATAGGTATGAGCATTTATAATAGTAATTTTGTCCGCAGTAACGCTTGTAAGATAAATATATTCTCCATTAGTTGAGATAGCTACATGATTTGGGGCACCGAAAATATTTAAAGTATTTATGACCGTGTTGCTTGCAGTATTTATAGTATCCAGTACACCGCTACTACTAGATGAAGAACCGACATATGCATAGCTACCATCTGTTGAGACGGTTATGCATCTAGGGTCATAGGTTGTAGCTATAGTAGTCATAACAGTATGCGTTGCCGTGTTTATAACACTTACGGATTTAGATCCACTATTAACAACGTACGCATAATTACCATTAGGGGTAACAGCAATCTGCTTAGGGTTATCACCCACGGATATTGTTTTTATAACAGTATTGGTTGAGGTAGAGATTACACTTACAGTATCTGAAAGGCTGTTAACCGCATAGACAAAATTACCATCGGGACTAATTTCTGCATCAATCGGATATGCCCCTACTGCAATGGTTATCACAGTACTATCAGGTACGTTGATTGCAGATACACTTGATGAGTAGTTATTAACTACATATGCGTAGTTTCCATCAGGAGTAATCGCTATATCAATAGGATTTCGCCCAACATCTATGACTGTCTCAATAGCAGCGTCTGCACCTACAGTGCATGTTAAGACAATCGCTATGCTTGTTAAAAGCATCGACAACAATATAGATCTTTTCATTTTTTCCTCCAATCAAAATTTAGAATAATGGGGACGTGTCACTTTGAGACACGTTACTACCACCTTGCAAATAAATCAATTGCAGGAAGCATGCTTATTGTTTTCTTTAGCTTTTTTGTAAAGTGTGGAGACGCGACCCATTTTATTCCAGTGAGCAATTACTGCTAACAACCTAAATAAAAATAGTTTTTGTCTTTTATGTCTCATGCGTTTAATCACCTGCTTTTGTCTTAACATACCTAAAGCCACGGAATTCACGTTCTGTAAAATCAAAATAGCCATAATCATATTCATATGCAGTTATAGCAGCGGGCCGGCCAAAACCAGGGTCTTGCGTAATTGCATCTACCACCCATGTTGAAAATGGCAGAAGTTTTTCAGGATCATATTCTGAATTATCAGCACCTTTGTAGGATTTATATGTAATTTCTGTTGTGCCGCCTATGCCATTTGAAACTTGAGTTAATAGTAAAGCTGCCATATTTTGGCTTGGTTGTACATACCAGTCATCTGTTGTAAATCCGAAACCACTTGCCATAACCCTGTCAGGTAAGCCATCACCGTTTATGTCAAATATATCTAACCTGGTGTCACCGCCATCATTAAATCGGATTTGTTCATAATGTTCACTTGTAGTACCTGGATATTGTGATGTGCCTGGCCATGGTGTGGGGGTAGCAAAACCATTACCTGTGTTTAATTGCACATACCAGTCATTTATCACAGAAGCATCTACCATAACCCTGTCAGGTAAGCCATCACCATTTACATCAAGTACATCTGACATGGTATCAGCACCATCATAAAATCGGATTTGTCTATAATGCTGACTCGTGCTACCTGGATATGTTGATGCACCTGTCCAAGGTGTGGGGGTAGCAAAACCATTACCTGTGTTTAATTGCACATACCAGTCATTTGTTGGAAATTCTATAACATTTACCATAACTCTATCAGGTAGGCCGTCACCGTTTATGTCAAATATATCCAATGTAGCGGCAGTGCTATCTTGGAATCGAATTTGTTCATAATGTTCACTTGTGCTGCCTGGATATTGTGATACGCCTGGCCAGGTTGTAGGAGAATTAAAAACATGATTTACATCCTCATACTCAAACTCAACAGGTGGCAATAATGTTTCATCGGAGCCATATAAAGCAACGGATTTTAAAAGCGATGTTTTGTTAAAATCTGTTGTAAGGTAATATTGAAGTAGGTATTTTTTAATAAGCTCAGTATTGTATTTTATGTCAATTTCTTTTAAGCGCTTGGCGGTTGTTACCTTTATGCCAGAGCGGTAATTTATGTTTTTATCGTCACGGTCTTCTGTGGTAAAGGTAACTGTATATTTAGGATCTTGAGAATTTATTTGGTTGCCGGTGTAAGAAATTGTTTGTGGATATATTTGATTTTGGTCTTTTGTGTAAGTTAGGGACATGTAATTGGTATTTATATCAATAACTTTATCAAGGCACCAGGAGTAGATATTATTATCATCTTTTTGTTGTCTTGAAGAAGCTGTTTGGCCAAAGTAATATTCAGTGCCTTTTGTGTCTGTAACGAGCCAGTAAGGGTCTATATATTGGAATTTCATAAAGGATGATTCTGTTTTAGCGCGGTATTGGTTAGGGAATATTTCAACTAGCTCTTGGGTGGAGCCATTAAAATTAAATATAAAGGTATCTGTATCATCGTATTTAGGGGTACCTTTTTTAGTAGAACGTGATATAGAGCCTGTATCCAACATCCAGCCTAAACCACACCAGGTATTGCCTCCACCTGATTGATATATTAAAGATAAATTAGGCTGCATACCCCCTCTTCCCGGAGGAACTTGTATTGGTATTGAAAGGCTTGCTTTGCCTGTAAAAAGGTCTGTTTGAAACGATTGTAGGATTTGACTGTTAAACGATGCCATAGCTGGTGCTGATGAGTCACCACCTTCAGGTGAAGCTGCTTCAAGAGGCTCTTCTTCAGGAGGAGTTTCTGGGTCTTCTTCGCCTGTTGCGGCTTCGGTGGTTTCAGACTCTGTTGTTTCTTCTTGGATGATTTCTTCTTCAGGTGGAGCAGGATTATCAATATCCTCTGCAAAAGAAAAAACATAGGGGCATATTGTAAAAATTAAACTACAAAATATTATTAATATAAATTTTTTCATCATGGTTTTACTGGTTTACGAAATATGTATATTGGCTTCTCTTGTGAATCCTGCTCCATGCCATAGGCCTTTATCTGTACCTTCAATGTGTTTTCTTTTACATAATTAAACAGAGGATGATCACGCAAAGGATTCCATGTTGCCGATGAATCTTCGTTATAATCTTTTATGGTATCACTTCTTACATGATTTATTACAGTGTATTTATATTCAATATTAGCGCCCCCTGGATTATTGGTGGTGGTATCCATTACCACATCGTTATCCTGATGAAAGCTGGGGGGCTGGCTGTTAATGTTAAAATCGGAGACTGCAGTCGGTATGACATATGTTATGCCATCAGATGGATTTTCTGTATAGTTGCCGGCATTATCACAGCTGCGTACAGAAAAATAATAAGTAGTTTCATGTTGCAAGTTAAGCCCTGTCAGATTTGCTTCAGTATTTAGGCCGTTTGATGCCCAGCCTACTATATCATCTGCACCGGCTGATGTGCCAAGGGCATATTCATATTCTTTTAATCCTGAAAGGGCATCACTGCTTTGCGCCCAGGAGACATTAAGTTGTGTATTATCTGTCGTATATTCACCGTCATCTGTAACCGTGACCTCAACTGGAGCAATCTTATCTATAGTAAATTTAGGAACAATATATTCAGATGTGTTTCCGGCTTTATCGGTGGCTGTTATTGTTTCATTATAGATATTCTCATCTTCATAGGGGGAATTATCGCCTGTTATTATGATTTCAGCAGGCGGGGTGTAGTTATCAGTAGCAGATAAATTTAAGTTTACATCCTCATTCGTAAGTGGTGGTGGAATAGTTATGGTTATTTCTGGCTCTACTATATCATATGTAACAATAATTGAATCAGAGCCTGTGTTTCCTGCAGTGTCTGATTCTTGTACGGTTATTGTTTGCGGGCCTTGCTCTGTAAAGGTGTGCTGAGTTGATTGCTCAACACCGTCAACTGTGTATACTATAGTGACTGTTTCTTGATTTGTATGGGCACCGTTTTCCGGTGACGTTATTATAACTTCTGGCCCTATTCCATCAATTATAAGCGCCTCTATTACGACATCTGACCAAAGATCGTGATTATCCTTTACTTTAAATGAAATTATATGCTCGCCTTCAGATAGCGTGGAAATTATCACCGTAGCAGTATCTCCTAAATCTCCATCAATGTCTGAATTCCAGCTATACCCGGTAATAGTGCCGTCGCTGTCCGTACCATGCCCTATTAATGTTACATCTACACTTGGCTGGGCAGGATTAGGATCTATTGAGTCAATTACAGCTATAGGACGTAGATCGGTAATAGTTGCTTCATCCGTATTGCCATATGCTCCTTGATTTATACGTCCGCCGTTTGGCAACGGTTCATTTTCATAATCAGAGGCAGGATCGCCGGTATTGATACAAGGTGAGCCTAAAAGTAGGTGATAATCTCTGTTTGGGGCATCTGCAAACAACGGGTCTTCTGAAATTGAGGAAGGCCCGGGAGTACAACCGGAATAATCGCCTCCTGTGTTGTTATATACATCATTGTAATCCAGCAGAAACGGCTGAGATACGCAATATATCGCAGCACCTATAGAATTACCCGTAATATTGTTTACGATAATATTATTAATTATGATCGGCGATGAATTAGAGCTAAGATATATCGCTCCCCCCTGCCCGTTGGTTCCAATCCCAGCCTTGTTATTGATAAATGTATTATTAACGATTGTCGGAGAAGATTCCTCACAATGAATTCCGCCACCATCCTGATAATCAGCAAAATTGCCGTCAAAGATATTGTTGCTGATCAACGGTGAGGAATTGTCACACTTAATCCCTCCTGCCCAATCAGCGGTGTTGTCTAAAATAATGTTATTACTGATAGTCCCGCCTGAAAAACGGAGCTCAATTCCTCCCCCGGAAGCCCAAGCCCAATTATTTTTTATCACATTCTCAGCAATTTCCACCTGGCAGTTATTAACATAGATTCCCCCTCCGTAACCACCGTACCCTGTAGTGTTACCATCTGAAATTAAATTATTTCTAATTATTATTGACGATTTAGAGCAATAGATGTTTCCTCCAGCGCTACCACCCGCGCCATTTTTAATGGTAAAACCTTCTATTGCAACGTTATCGCTATTGCCACAATGTATGGGGCGGCCTGTGTCAGTTCCATTAATAATGCTATCATCCGAGGTATCTTCAGGTGTTAAAAGGCTTCCGCCCGTGCCCTGAAGGATAATGTCAGATTTTAAAGAAAGGTGTTCGTTGTATGTCCCGGCTGCAACCAAAATCGTATACCCGCTTCCTGCAACATCTATAGCTTCCTGTATAGTAGGATAATCGCCTGGGACAAAAAGTTGCGCAGAAGCACGATATGTTATACCGTCTGTTGATGCTTCAGTATAATTTCCAGCATTGTCATATGCTCTTATTAAAACATAATATATCTGGCCATCAACAAGACTAAGCGATGGCGTAGTTACAGCAGTATCTAACCCATTTGATGTCCAGTCAAGTACATCGTTTCCACCAATCAATACACCTACTGCATATTGATATTCACTTAAACCGGAACCTAAATCAATGCTCTCTGTCCAGGCAACAGTTAATTGTGTGTCGACTATTTGGAGATCGCCGCTGTCTCTGGCTGTAAATAAACCTGGAGCTGTTCTGTCAATGGTAAACTCAGGCACATCTAAGATTGCAATATTTCCGGCTTTATCTCGGGCTGTTATGGTTACCTCGTAGGTGTCCTCAGCTGTGTACGGGGACTCATCACCTGTTATTATGATTTCAGCCTGGGGGGTATATGTGTCGTTGGCGGATGCATTTAACGTTACATCCTGGTTGGTGAATTGTGGCGGGGTGGTTATGCTTATCTGCGGGGTGGTTGTATCATAAGTAAGGATGATACTTTCAGAGGCTGTGTTTCCTGCGGCATCGGCTTCTTCTATGGTTATGGTGTATTCTCCCTCGCATGGGAAGGTGTGCTCTGTTGAGTTTGGCACACCATCAACTGTGTAGTCTATTGTGATTGGGTTTTCGTTAGTGTGGGTGCCATCAGCAGGGGATGTAATTATAATCTCAGGAGCAGTCTTATCTATAGTAAATTCAGGAACGTTTAATGTAGCAATGTTGCCAGCTTTATCAGTGGCAGTGATAATCTCATTGTAGGTACCTTCATCTTCATAGGGAGAGTTATCACCTGCTATTATAATTTCAGCAGAAGGGGTGAAGTTATCAGTAGCTGTAGCATCTAAGTCCACATTCTGGTTAGTAATTGGCTGTGGCTGGGTTATGTTTATTACCGGGGAGGTTGTGTCTAAAATAATTATAGTCGAGGCAGGATCAGACCAGTAGCCTTTGCTGTTTTTAACTTTTACACGCAAAAACTTTACGCCTTCTCTTGTATCTGTGAATGTGTAATCATAACTTGAGCTAAATAAAACCTGGTCTTGAAAACTACCTGAACTTTCAGAAAAACACATATGTGTTATATCGCCATCGGAGACATCTATTGTAAGTGTGACCTGTGGATTATTTGTATATTTAGCATAGTCGTTTATGGAAACAGATGGTGGAAACGGAGGCGCAACAGTTAAAGATTCAGCTGTAAAATAGCCGATATTTTCATAACAATGGTCTGTCTCTTCATCTTCAGATTGTTCCTCCTCAACAAAAACTTCTACTGAAGCATTTGATAAATTAAGGTAACGTAAGGAAGCTGTATTAGAGCCATAATAAGTTTGTATATCAGCTAAAAACACTGGCGGTATTTTAAAGTCCTGTGAGAAGGAAATGGCCTTGTGGTTCTCATCAGCGCTGCTGCAACCTACATCCACCCTTATGTTATAGCCCTCTACATCTAAAAGGCCGCTAAAAGGTGTTATGGCAATGTAACCGATTTTCTCGGGGGAATGGAAACTGTCCTCTGCTTCCTCCTCCTGAAGCCGAAGCTGAAAACCAGATGGGCTTATCGCTTG
>Ga0208769_1000223_pt1 | contig 30473 bp, 41 predicted proteins | sample AntAceMetag02UKC_FD_184768 | JGI IMG/M metagenome (GOLD analysis project Ga0208769, IMG submission 184768) | Saline lake microbial communities from Ace Lake, Antarctica- Antarctic Ace Lake Metagenome 02UKC (SPAdes) (version 2) | ecosystem: Environmental > Aquatic > Non-marine Saline and Alkaline...
ATAGACCATACTTAGGTCTATAAGTACCTAACCCCTTCCTTGCTCCTGCGTTTGAAATAGCGTCTTGAAACTCTTCAACTGTCATTAGTGTCTCGTCAAGTTGTATTGTACAAGTCATATTCCATCTATCAAAACGCGGTCTAGTTTTCATAATTCTTGACCTGTTTATAATTACAAACCTATTATCTTGATACTTGCCGTTATCTTCCTTACAAATCTCTTCTAGGCTTTTCCCTTTTGCATCAGTATTAAGCTTCATTTTACTATCACTTATTATTCTAATTGCTAATGGTGCCTTTTTCCCGTTTTTGTTTATCTTTGCGCCTTCGATTATACATTGCTCTAAGTTGTTAGCCGGAAGGTATAAGCCCAAAACATCATCCCAATAACATCCGGATATGAACTCAATTTTAGATATTTTCATGTAATCTTCATCAGTTTTGGTTCTCTTGCTTGTAACCTTGCTTAGTTCTTTTTTGAATGGATTTAACGGATCTGCTGTTTGTGGGTTATGCATAAGAATTGTATTTACTCCAACTATGTCTAATTTCCATGTACTCATTCCCTTAACTTTGCTCATAATATCCCCTTTTAATTAGTATTTATTTGTCTTATTGATTTTTTAATTATTTTGGCTTCAATCAACCCACCTGCTAGACTTGCATATAATTGTGTAACCTTCATTACAATTAAGTTATATTTAAGTTTATTCTCTTCTGTTAATTTATTACTGTCTATATTTTCAAGTATTTCCATTGCTGCCTTACTTCTACCTTTTGATTTTTCAGCCATTTTTAAAGCCATTTCAACCATTCCATTATTACCGATAATTTTATATCCTTCACCTTTGATTGATACTATTTGCCTATTATACTTCAATAACGCTGCGTTTACTCGCCTTAATTGCGTTCTGTATTTATTTGTTCCGTACTTTAATATCATTACATCTGCTATTTCTGAATGTAACATTATTTGACCTATTTCTTTGTTCAGAACATAAGGCAATAGCTCTTTATACTCTGGCGACTTAATTTGACTAGTCATTACATACCTCCATCCAATATTTATATTTATTGCAACGTTTAACAATAATAATTAATATAACACAAAGAATTGTATTATACAACTATAACTATTTTATGATACAAAAAAAAAGAAGTTCCCTTGTGGAAACTTCTTTTTTGCGAGATTTTGATATAATAATATATTTACAGTCCGTAAGTGGTATTTTACACTACTGCTTTTTCTTCGTCAAGACTCCATCATTTCAAGAACACACATTCATTTACCGATACATTCATAGATTTCCCATCTATGACACCACCAACGGTTACAGCATCGCCATTCTTCAAATTCTCAATTTTCTGTATTTCGTCAGCTTCCTTAAAAAAGCATTGTACCGAACAAATAGAATATTCTTTATGTGATTCCAGAGTAATAAATGTTTGTCCCAGCATTTCCCCAATACTATCAACTTTTCCTGTTACTCTTGCCAACTTTCCTTTGTATAGTCGGTTTGCTTTAATCTCATTATCGTCAAATGCTTTTGATAGCACCTTCGCATCGACTCGTATTGCTTTAACGTCTTCTTTTGCTTCTTTTGTCGCTTCTACCTTCGATTTTACTGCCTTATCTTGCTTTGATGTTGCTGTTGTTTCTGTGCACCCTACTGATAGTAAAACTAAAAAAGTCATTACTATTGCTATTACTGCTGTTGTAACTAAGAATACATTAAATCCTATTTTCATTTGTTTTTCCTCTTTTCTTTTATTTTTTCTATGTATTACCACGGCAATTCCTTACACTTGAATCCAGCAGCTTTTTTATGTCCACCACCACCGTATTCAGTCGCTATTTCTCCGACATTTATATCGTCATTTTTTGTGTATAATGATATTTTCCATTCGCGTGTTTTACCGTCATAGCTAAAAGGTATCATGATATCATATTCTTCTTCTATGCTGTCAAACAACTGAGATGATACACACCCAGCATTACAGCACACTGCTATGTACCCTTCAAATTTTACAAAAAATGCTAGTGATTTTACAAGACTTCTATAATAATCATTGCGATATTGTAAAGCAACTGCACCTTTCATTAATTCATTACCCATATCATACGTACCATTATCACCAAACCATATAGACCACATATCGCTTTCAACTCTTGTATCTTGTAATCTTATGCCTGTTTGAAGCTTATTTGTGTCATCTCCATATGCGAATTTCCATACGTCGTAGTCCCCTAGCAACTTAATTACTTTTGGAGTTTTAATGTCTGGATAATAATATTCCCAACATAGCTCACACGCTGCCGTTCCGTCTCTTCTTATTCCATCTAACCGTAAATATTCATACTTTTCAATAGCTGTTATGTGGTGGTCAAGCCAACATATATTATTTGTAATTTTCAGCAATTCATTAAAATCACAAGAACAATCAACTAATATAACCCATTCATTTTGTTTAATTGTGTTAAATGGAAATTCATCATAGAAATATGGTATATATTCACATTCATCACCATACATCTTTTTTACAATCGCACCCGAACACTTTCCGTCCATGTCAGCTCCATGATAAAAACATTTCATTTGTTTTTCCTCTTTTCTTTTATTTTATTAGCATATGTTATTTCTTCTTAAATAATCTAGAAGTCCTTCTCTGTTTTTTATAATAATCTGCGAATCCTCCTTCACAACATGATCTGTTTCTTTTAATATTTTCGCGCATTTTGCAATTATTTTATACTCTATTCCTAACTCTTTCGCTGCCATATATATCGATGTACCATTATGTCTATCTTTTAACATATATTTAACGTATACGTTAAATGCTTTCGGAACTTCAATGTTCTCTATTTTTCTCATGCCGTATATTAAGTTTTCCCATTCCCTTATACTTTTATTAGAATCTGAATACAACGCTAACGACGCTACATCTATAATCTTTACACTAGTTTCATGTCTATGTATAACCTTTTCTTTTACAAGTCTTTCGACCACTAGTCCAAGTGTCTTTTTGTCATACATTATGTTGTCTTTTAAGAATCTTTCTCTTCCGGCACACTTTCTATCTTTTAAAAAAGTCTCTAGTAGAAAAGTTGAATATTTTTGACTGACTTCTTCAAAATACGTCTTTATTATCTTTTTTTGTTCTTTTATTTTTTTCACGCTCGTATCTAGTACTTTGTTCAATTCTTCTGCGGATTTAAAATTATACTTGTCAGTATCACTTTCAATTTCTTTCAGAGACAATGTAACTACATAATCTAAATCTGTAGGTAACCTTTCTATTTTTTCAAGTATTAACCCTTCAAAATTTTCTATTGAATACATCTTTTCTGATTTATTATTAATTCCAAAATTATCAATTTCATCACAATCGCTTACATCAATGCTTTGTATATCATAATTCACTAATAAATCATTTTTTTCACCAAGAATTTTTATTAATTCTATTCTTGCTTCGAAATATTTTTTAAGTTTAACCCCTGATATGATTCTATCTGTTTTAATGTTTTCGTAATACATATTACTAGTCACAACCTCCCCTGCTTTCTTTATAACTTCCTTTTCGCTTAATAATCGTTCCTTTGTTTTCACTAATCTATTTATTGACATATTTTTTTCTTTCCTGTCTTCCTGTAATATCCTGCTTACGTTATCACCATCTTTAGATAGCCCTTCATCAATCATTTCTGCTGTTTCGTTTTCTTTATTGTTACAATATCTCATTTGTTTTTCCTCTTTTCTTTTATTTTACATATTATTTATTAGATACATTCCATAATACAATTTTAAACTCTTTAACGCCCTTTCAAATGCTTCTAGGTTTTCAGTCTCATTTTCTGATTTCGCATAGTGAGCGCTTATACCTGTTTCCTTATGCACTAATAACTTATCTTTAGTGTTTATTAGTAACTCAGATGTATCAAACGGTGTTTTATTGTCAGTCATTTTTAAAAGCTTTCTCCAGTTTCTAAACCTTTTTTCTTTTATTTTATTTTATATTTTCATGATTTGGTATCTCCATTTTCATAAAGACTATCATAATCCTCATCACTATACTCTCTTTCCCATTCTTCTTTTACTTTCCCTTCGCTTACATCACTTTCTGGTATTACATAACTGTCCATAACTGCATTTTTAAAGAACCCTGCTACTGTTTTCTTTTTAGTTCCGCTAAACTTGTCCCAGTTGTCAATATACTTATTTATTTCTGTCTCTCCTCTCTTCTGTATCATTTCTTCAATAGCTTTCTTCGAAACCGCTACACCGATTTTGTTTTTGATCCTGTCGTAAAAACTAGTTATGGTAAAAATATCAACAACAACATTTGTTTCGTTTTTGTCGGTTGTTGTATTATATCTTGTAGAAGAATTATATCTTAAAGAAGAATCTTTGTTCCGGATTTTTTTCCGTACCCCTTCCGGATTTTTTTCCGTACCCCCTACGGATTTTTTTCCGTACCCCACACTGAAACTATCTGATACCAACGAATAGAAGTTTTCTCCAAATGCAAAATATGAATATGTACCATTCTTCTTTTCAGTGTGATGAATTAATACTTTTGCATCACATAAATTTGTGAACTTTCTATATAAAGTATCTTTTTTTAACTTTCTTTCTAGCAAGTTACCTTTTTTGTCTCTTTTAACAGGTGCTAACATTGGAAGTTCTTCACATACTGTTTTATAGTTAATCCAGTAGTATCTATTCTTGTCTATATCCAAATAATCCATCTTTCCAGTATGACTAAAATCAACAAACCATCTAAGTAAAAATAAATCATCATTATTTAATCCCAATTTTAAAGCGTTTTCTTGACTATATCCATTAGAAGTATATTTCATAAAGAACCACCTTTTCTATATTTATTTTTATCAGAAGTATGTTCCATATTTATAATCACCTTAACCCTCACAAAACTTGTCGTATTTCTTCGATATAACCATGATAGCATATTAATGTTAATTTGACAACAAGAAAAAAATATAGTAAAATATATATAGAAGTTAATTAATGTTTAAGGGGTTGGGCATATGAAAAAAATACTAGTTGCTGTTAGAATGACTGAAAAATTACATAATAAATTAAAGACAAAAGCATGCGAAAAAGGAATATCTATAAATTCATTAGCACTTGACAAAATTGAGAAAGGAGTTGACGAAGAAAAAGAAGATCTTGAAAAAAGAATTAAATTATTAGAAAGATGTATATTTAAAGAAGCTTTTGAAAAGAAAGATTAAAAAAGGACATAAAAAAAGTTTCTGCAACGAACAGAAACTTTTTTAGGAATTCTCACAAAAACGCGGTAAAACGTCAAGGAGCTATATATTAACTATACACTCCTTGACAAAAATAGGCAAGACAAATTAAATCAAGGGGGAAATATAATTATGAACACTCAAAATGCTACACAGAAATACACAGACAGTCAAAATTCACTATTCATAATAATAAACATAATTTTACTTGGTCTTATCACTTGGGCTGGAACAGATATGACAATTAACTTTTACGGCGGTATGGGAACTGGAAATGTTAAAGCAGATAATATCATTTTTGGTCTTGTTAATGACTGCTGCAAAATCTTCTTTCCTGTTCTAATTGGAATTGCAATTGAAAAAAAGAAATATATGCACACTGCTGTTTTAGTGGCTGTTATTGGTATGACTATATATATATCTTACAATGCAAGTCAAGGTCAAGACTTGAACACTTCCAACAAGCAAATACTTTCCAGTAGTCAGAAAGATAGCATAATTGAAAACAAAAAAGAAAAACAGGCTGAACTTAAAAAACTCGAGGCGAAGGAAAAATCATTAGTAGGACCTATACAAGCAGAAATTAAATCAAAGCCGGCTAATTATATCACTGCAAAAGCTAACTTACGTAAGGATATAGTTGTTATAGTGAATAGATACAGCGCACTATCAAAGCCAATACAGAAGCAAATAGACACATACACAACAAAAATACAGAACTATAAAGTTGATACAACATTAACAACCGAGGGCTTCCACTCTCTTTCAAAATTCACAGGTGTTGAAGTTGGCGAATTGACAAAACAAAAAAACATGGCAGTTGAAATTTTAAGCCTGATCTTGTCTTTTAACCTTGGATTACTTCTTGGAAAATCTAATACTGATTTATTCAAGTTGGCAAAAAAAGGTTACAGTAAGTTAAAAGATGGTATGAAAAAAGAGGAAGTCATTGACACTGCACAAGAGACAATTGATATACTTCATTCTCCACCTAATAAACCAGCTGCAGAAACTGCAAAAATAATAGATATGCTGAAACTTCAATTTTCAGATGAACAAATAAATGAATATATAACTTATATGTTTTCACCTTTTGAAAATGGAGAAAATCCAATTCAAAAAAGATCACCAGGTACCGGAAAATTTGAAACAAATACCAGCTTATCGAATAAACAAATTAAGGGAATAAGATACATACTAGAATTATCCAATGTAGTTAGAGTTAATGATAATTTCACTACTGTTTTAATGAGCAAAAACGATGCTTTTAAGACAGTAAATATGTAAAGCTGGACTATTTGAAGTCACCTGCGTCCAGCTCTGGATTTAGCTATAAAAGATAAACCAAAAAGGAGAATAAAAAAATGATTAAATCGTTTTTATTATCAGTTGGCTTTATAGGAATTTTAGTTGTTTTAAGTACGATGGTATAACTTAACATGAGAATTTGAATGTGATAGGGAATAGGGCAATAAATCGCAAAGGGGATATGATATGTTTGAAGGAAGCAAAGTAAGACCAAATAGACCAAAAGATAAAAAAATAATAAAATTAACACCTGCACAGCGAATTAATATACTGAAGGAAACAGGGTTTTTGAAGATAAAGAATAAAAATAAGAGAGTGGAGGAATATTATGAATAAAGGCGGTTTTTCATTGGCAAGGTTTCTGGGAATATCAGCAGCAAAATCAAAAGTTTCTAGGAAAATAGGGATTCCACTTACAAAGAGTGGACGAGAGAGGAAAGTTGGTGCAGCTGTAATTAAGGGATTAAAGGGGGTTTTTAAATAATGTATGTAAAAGACGGCTCTAAATACGCAAAGGTAATAGATAAAATAAACATGGCAGTGAAGTGGGGGAGCAAAGCCGATGCAACACCAATCAAATCGTCAGCATACGCAGAAAACATAATCAGAAAACATAGGAAGGGGAAAATCGTGAATGAATAGGGCTGAAAAGCCCTTTTTCTTTGCCTGAAAAATAAATAAAAATACTTTGTAGGTTTGTGTTGACATTGTGAGTACAAAGATATATAATGAATATAGAAAGTTAAACACAAACAAATTTGAGGGGGAAATAAATTATGAAAACAAGAATTATCGAAGCAATTAAAGGAAATGAAAAGGCAATGAAAAGAATAAATAAAGCAATCGATGGAACTAGAGAAATGAAAGATGGATACTTAGATACAACGGCTGTAATAGTTGGGGATAAATTTGAAATAACTTTTGAAGAAATGCAAGAAGTAAATCACTGGGCTTTAATTGCTGAATGTATAGTTGAAATCGTAAAAGAAGGGCTAGTTAGCTGCTTAGAGTGCGAAAACTGGAACATCTGCAAACAATACACAAAAGAAGAAAAGCAATGTAATAAATTTACACAGGATTAAATAATTGAGAGGTTGGTATGTTGTATGTACTTAAAAAGCTATGGAAGGGCTTTAAAGATGGGGGCAACAGATAAAACAGGAAATACAAGGCAGCTAGATATTGAAAAAGAGGTGATTTTACAAGAAAAGTTTAATTTTTTAAATATACCTTTTAGAGTTAATTCTGATGGTTGCCTGTGTGTGGTGACTGATGGCGAAATAAATGATAGTAGGGTAAAAATAACAATCGATGGTGAAATGTTTAATATATCAAATTATAATAGTTATTTATTCGGCTATAGTGAGGCTAATAAAATAAAAAAAGCGTTTGAAAATAAAGGTATAGAAAGCAGTATAGAAAGATTTGGAGGTAGGAATTCATGAAAAAATATTGCACGCAGCAAGATGGTGATTGTTCAAACTGTAACCTATCAAGCTACGGAAAAGATTGTAGGGGAATGCCGATAATAACTCGAAGTGTACATATAAATGTAAGAGTTACAGAAGAACTAAAAAATAAAATGGCGTACTTAACTAAATTTTACAAAATTAGTCAAGCGGATTTGATTGAAATGTTGATAGACAAGGAACATGACGGTTTATATTAAAGAACAGGAGTGATAAAAAATGAAAAAACGCAAAGACAAATGTCTGTATTGCAGTAGCAGGGCATGTTATACAAGAATAGTAAGGTTAGAAACGCCTGAATATGACGAGGTAGCTTGTCCTCGTCATGTGCTTGACTTAGAAAGGCACTCAGACACAAAGCTCGGTACAAAAAACGGTATAATGAGGTGTCACATATCAGGATGTTCAAAACAAACAAGAGGCGAAATGTTAAGTGGAATAACAGACTAAGAGAAATAAAAAGAGCCAATAACCAGGCTCTTTTTATTGGTTGGTCACCTAAACATTTACATTCAAATTTTTAACCCAAATCCTGTTTGATTTTTTCTTCTACATTTTGAAGTATTGCACCAAGCGTACCATAATCAACGTTTTCTGTAGCTCCATGTAAATGATCTGTATAACCTTTATCGTGCAGCCACTTTGCCATTCTTACTTTCCACTCTGGTACTTCTTTAACTTCCACAATAGAATTCCTCCTTAAATCATACATTTTAACTACATTTTTAAGCACAACATCTGTGTATTTATCAACAAAATCATCATCCTTCAAGACCTTTACATCACTTTTATTGTCAATGAAAAATGGTTCTAAAATAAGCATCTTTGAACTGCCATTTCTATGTAACCCATAATAGTCCGCGTTTTTATGACTGTTATACTTATCAAATACGCGCCGTAATGGTAATTCAAATGTATTGCTTATAGAACTTCCAAGTAAATTAGCAAGAGCTGTGATGTGATTTGAAGCATGAATTGACTTTATGATTTCTGTTCCCGATGCTTTACCGTCATAAGCATTGAAATGGAAAGAAAAACCTAAATCAATAGCTTTTGATTTGATGAACATGCATCTATCGTCAAGATCAAAAGTTATGTCACTGGTTCTTGTTTCGATTACTTCAACATTTCGGTACTGTTTTAATTTTTCAGTGAACATCAAAGAGCATTTTAAATTTAAAATCTTTTCAGTGTAGCCGTTAGCTGTAGCACCGCCGTCAGAGCCTCCGTGCCCTGCATCATTTAGTATTCTCACTTAAAACACCTCATTTCTGATTTCTTTTAGCACTTAAAATTCCATGCCCATTTCCAAATACATATCCCAAGCTACCTGTAATCATTCCAACGACCGCTTCACCTTCTACTACCTTTGCAATACCCAATACAACCGCCGAAACTATCACTAAAATACATACAACCAGCTTTGTTAATTCGCCCATGCTTATATTTTGCATCGTTCCAAACCTCCATGTAATTTATATTTCTTACTCCTTGATTTTTAAATATTCTTCAATTATTTCCAGTCTTTTCAGAACGTCTGCAATATCTATAGATTTCAAGTCGATTAATTTTAGTGCATCAATAGCAATTTTTATATCTGTTTTTAGTGATGGCTGTTCAATTGGATTATTGATTCTATAAATATTATCATCAGCAAAAGTATTGGCTTCTTCTTCAGACATTGCTTTAAATCCATCCATTTGCGGATTATGTTCTTGTATAATTATTTTTTTCCCATTGTTTATGATTTTGTAACCAAACCCATTATTTATTTTATATACTACTTTTTTCATAACTCACCTCAAATTATATTAATTGCCTGAATATTGAATTTGTTTTAATGCCAGCCCCATTATTAGATCCAGCTATATATATATATATCCCATCGGTAAAAAATATATTGTTTGTGCTACCTAATAACAGCGGTGCAGGTATAATTTTTAAAGGAATATTATTCACACTATCATAGACAATGAAGAAACTTCCATTTGTGTACCTAGCTAGAATAACGACATATGTTTTTGTACTGTTTCCAGCGCATATATCAAACGTTAAATTCGAATTACCCGTAATTTCCTTAGTTACCGTATCTGATGTGTATGTATCAAATTGGGACAAATTAGCTGTTGCAACTGTACCAATTAAAAGCTTAGTCCCATTAAAAACAGCAATACTGCCAACGGTCTGAGTTGTGGCTACTCTAGATTCTGTTGTATAGTCTGTTTTTAGGAAATAGTGTAGATAGTTTGTCCCGTTATCCTCGTAGCATAATACTATTCTATTATTGGTAGCATCAAATCCACACCCTACATCGTGTGTGTCTGTGGTTAGTGATGTACCGGCATATGCTGAACCTAGCGCCGACCAGGAGTTACCCGAAATAGAATATTGTTTGATATGAATCGCATCGGATACACGATAAATATAGTGTATCACATTGGAATCGTTATCGTCTGCCAGTAGACCCCATAATGTATTTACAGTGCTTCCCATTGTGGCTAACGCCGTTATCGCGCCAGTCGCTAGATTGACTTTTTGAAAAGTCTGCATGTCTGTCTGAAACGAATAAAGATATCCACTTACAACACAGCAACCTTTGTAAACTTCAGCTATCTGATTAGTTGTAGCATCACAAACATAATCCCAGGTTTGCTGTTTTATATATTCTAACGAACCAGCCGAATTTATGCCCAATACTTCCCTTACGCTACCTTTTGCCTTTCTTGCTAGCGTATTGGCAGAACTAGCATATAATATATCACTAGTTGTAGTTAGAACGCTAGTTGCACTATTTTGGAATTCATTAGCCGTTGCTCCTGCGTTTGTGCCTAACTGTTGGTAGGCTGTGCCTATTCCTTCGGGTAGATTTGGGTTTATTACTATAAAGTCAGTACCATCATAGATCAGCGTATAAATTCCAGTTGCCGTCAAATCGCCAGTGATTAGCGCAACTTTACCGGCTACAGTACGCTTTTTTATGTCTTTTGCTCCTAAACTGTTTATATTTAATGTTGCTGCTCCTGTGTTTGCTGCGTCGATTGCTAAGTTTATTATTAATCCTGTATTATAACTGCCTAAAACCGGGGAAAAAGTTAATACATAGGTATCATTTCCCGTCGCATTAAGCCCGTAAATGTGCGTCCCTAGATGTGCTCTTTCAATTCCACCCTCGATTTTATCAAGATTTGTCTCATTGATTGCAGGTGTCGTGCCTATGTTCCAGTCTGTTTTCGTGTACAATATTATCCCCTCACAATCGTGTCAATGCGTGTAAATTGCAATTCCTCGCTATTTGATTTCACTCTATGCCATAAAATACGACTGACTAATGTTCCGCTGTCTGCTGCTGCGCTTGCTGCTGCTCCTGCAAATAATCCTATTTCTTCAATCGTTGCTACTGCTTCGGAATCTAAAACTACAGCTAGACTCGTCAATTCTCCTGTACCAGTTTTTGTAATATCTGTCAATGCAACTCTAAACACTTCCGTTCCAAGTGCTGCGTCTGTGTCTGTAATCGCTGTGCTGTCTGTTCCAAGTGCTAGGTATTTGATTTCCAGGTCGGTTGCTGTGCCTTGAAGGACTTTTAGGAGTTCATCAAGGGTATTGTCCATAAGTCTATTTTTTATTTCTTCTTCATAGGATGTTCCATTTAATTTATTTATTGTTTTTATTCTATATTTGCCTGTATGCCCAAATTCATTATTTAAAATATTAAGCTTTTTAGTCACTCAAATCGACCTCCTCTGACAATGTTCCTGGATAAAGTGTTTCAGACGGATAAAGAGTTTCAGACGGGTACAAAGCATCATAAATTTTAATATTCAAATCGCCTGTTACGCCGTGATTTTCTGCTTGATTATTGAGTATAATCAAAGTTTCATTATCCTCGATTGAGTACTCCTGGTTACCTTTAATTAATACCTTAAAGTATTCCTCCCAGCCTCCAACTGCAACGCCGTTCAAGGCTTTTACACTGTAAACGGTCGAACCGCTATCCGCGCCAGAAATACTTATAGACTCAATCAAATAGCTTTCGTCGATTCCATACAATGTTTTTACAACAGGAAGTAATTGACCAGCTTCCAAGCCTGAAACTTCTGTCTCAAATGATATGTTTCCTGAAATATCGCCATAACTATTTAGTAGCCCATCGGTAAACTCCTTTGCCTGTTCTACTGTAGTTATAGACTTTTCAGTTACAATACTTTCATAGGACCCACGCAAATCAACTTCGGCTGAATTTTCAGTCTTGATAAATAGATTTCTCAATCCTGTATAAGTGCATCGAATTGCATCGGCAGCGACTAGAACAGACTCGCCTGTATCTTGTGTCAAGATTTGGCTATTATATGACCAGTACCATTTTTTACCTGTGTTAATGCCATTTACTCCAACATCTGCGCTAGCAATAGCGTTCCAACCAGCAGAATTTAAATTGATTTCGATTGTAGGTTCTAATGCAATAGCAAATCTAGTTGTAAAGTTCCTTGAAACTCCATCAGGTGCAGCCGTTAGTGTTTCCTCGCTCTGTACAGCTGTAACACCTTTTCCACCTCGCATATATTGGATATTCCTATATTCATCCATTTTGTTTTCGCGCTTGAAATTACTATGTTGAACTGTATTATTGAGAGTCCATGGCGCTGCATTATCAGACCTTGCAAAAAACTGTAATTTCTTGTCATTGTCAATATTCCAGTTATATCCTGTTACTTTTTTGATATAATCTAGTGCCTGTGAGCATGAAATGTAGTTGAATTTTGCTATCGATAAAGTTGGACCTGTTGCAATTGTTCCAGCTGTTACACCTTCGCCGCCTAAACGCTCTGTAATTAAGTCGTTGACTATATATGCTGCTGTTTTTGCCGTATAAACTTTTGTTATGAAAACTCTATCGGCTATAGCAGAATTATCTACAATAGTCAGATCGTAAAATAAATAATTTGGAATTGATTCCACTTCAAAATATTTTAGAATTACACCAGAAAAAATTAAATCAATACCGTCATACATTTCAAAGGTAGCTCCACCGCTTAAAACAGCGCTTTGCAAAGCTATTATTCTAATTCCGCTCATCGTTGACCGTGTGTTTATTTTGTCTGAAATACCCCAACCTGGTGCAAGCCAAACCTCTTCTGAATCTACAAAATAAGTCCTCGCCATTAAACAGCACCTACTAACTTTAAGTGATTAACAATTAATTCGCCTAATTTGTCAGCATCACGATCATTGAAAAGAACAGGATTATTGATGTTTATGACCATTCCTGTCTTGTTTAGCGGTGTAACCCTCGCACCCTTCATTCCGCTTAAAATTTCAGCACCATTTTCACCTACTAAAACACTACCATCCGACCTGATATTTCCACCTTTTGCAAGCCTTGGAATTTGTGGAATATGTGGAAATCCTATGTCATAACCGCCAAACTTTCCCATCCCTGGAACTTCTACGGCTGGAACACTAATTTTTATTGAATTTATATGACTAATCAGACCATTAACAATACCTACGACAGCATTTACGCCCGTTTTGAATGCACTTTTTATACCGCCCCAAATACCTGTAACTACTTTTGCAATACCACCCCAAGCAGTATCTAGTGCGCTTTTTACTTTACTAAAAACGCCGCCTAAAGTATCTTTTAGCCAGGTGTAATATGGTAGGATTGCTTTTTTAATATTACTCCAAATAGTACTTATTTTAGTCTTTATTAAGTCCAGCGCGGTTGTAAATGCTGCTTTAACAACATCCCAAATCAAGGAAAATGTATCTCTTAGCCAATTATAATAAAGCAAAATTGTGCCTTTAATGGATTGCCATTTATTACTAATGGTAGTTTTTATGGCGTCTAGTGCGGTTATAAACGCAGTGCTTACAACATCCCATATTTTTGAAAATGTATTTTTAAGCCAATTATAATAAAGCAAAACTACACCCTTAATACCTTGCCAAGTTGTACTAATAAAATCTTTTATTGCCGTTAATGCTATGTCAAAAGCTTCACTTACAACATTCCAAATAGCACTTAAAGTATTCTTTAGCCAGTTGTAATAAGGCATAATAACATTTTTAATATCACGCCAGATAGCTTTAATTATTAGTAAAGTAAGCCCTAAAGCTACTCCAAAAATTTCATACATAACACTAAATATTTTACTGAGTACATTTTTAATCCAATTATAAATAGGCATTATTACAGCCTTTATAGCTTGAAACTTATTACTAATATAAGTTTTTATAATATCTAGTGCAGTTATAAACGCAGCACTTACAACGTCCCATATTTTAGATAAAACATCTTTAAACCAATTATAAACAGGCATTATTATAACATCTTTTATATATGTCCAGGTACTTTGCAAGAATTCCATAATTGCATTTATTGAAACCTCAAAAGCTGCCTTTATTGCATCCCACATACCTAATAAAAACGCGCTAACAGTATCCCAATTTTTATATAATAGCCAACCAGCAGCAACTAATAATCCTATTGCTACTGCTATTAATGTTATAGGAGATAAAACAACAGACATTACAGCACCAAACGCAGTAGCTACCACAGTAGCTGCAGCTGTCACTGCTGTCCATATACCTATTGCAATACCTACTGCATTTATTGCTAATGTTAATAATCCAAATGTAACCGCTGCTGCTGCTAAACCAACCAGAATAGGCTCAACTATTGCCCAGTTATCTATTAACAATCCTATTATATCGATGAACCCTGTTATTGCATCAGTTACAAGCTTTATAGCCTCTACAATTATATTAAATGCAGTTTCAAAAATATTACCAGTTTCAGGAATATTGGGTTCAATCCATCCCCATAATTCCATCAATGCAGGTAATAGCAATTCTGTAAATTCCATACTTATTATTTCTACCAGTTCTCCGACTTTCCCGAATACAGTTTTCATAATACCTTGTATTAATGGCATTTTTGTCATAACCCAATCGAGAAAAGTTTGTACAATAGGCATAACCTCAGCGCCAATAGTAGCAAAAGCAGCGCTTACGGATCTTTTAATTTGATCCATAGAATCAGTAAACACAACACCAGCATCAATAGCGTCGTCACCAAGTACAAGCCCCAATTCGTTAGCCTTGTCTCTCATTTCCTCTACACTTCCAGCTGCACCGTTAATTAATGGTGCAAGTTCAGAAGCTGACCGACCTAGTAAATCATTTGCAAGTGCAGATTTATGAGCGCCCTCAGGCATGTTTTGAAGTGCAATAATAGTTTTATCAAATGTTTCTTCTGGACTTAATTTTTTCAACTCTCCTGTTGATATTCCTAATTCTTTAAATGCTCCAGTAGCTTTTTTATTTCCGGTTACTGCATCATCCATAACACCAGTAAACTTTTTAAATCCACTTTGCAAAACTTCGACAGATGATCCAGATTGAGACATGATAAAATCCCATTCTTGGAATCCCTTTCTGCTAAGTCCTATTTTTTGGCTCATTTTATCAATTCTGTCTGTTACCTCAGCTGTATTTGTAGCCAATCCAAATATAGCAGTACCGGCAGCAACTGCCATTCCAGCTAAAGCAGCGCCAGCTAAAACGGCAGCACCACCAACTTTCCCAAGTGTTCCTCCTAAGCTAAAAGCTTTTTTATCAGTGCTTTCTATTTTGCTGTCAGCTCCTGTACTGTCTACTAGTATGCTCCCAAACAACTTAAACAGTTCCATTATTTTTCACCGCCCTTAACAAGTGCCTGAATCTCTTCTTTACTTAATTTTTTTGGATTTACACCAGGATGAATTCTTTGATGTACTTTTCTAACACTTTCAGAATTTTTTACAACTTCTTCTTCAGAAAGATTATTGACAGGTTTATTACTCTTTTTTATGAAATCTTCAAAAGAAATAAAGTTGCTTTTGTCCATGTGTTGGTACTTAGCAAGCCATATTTCCCAGTTTTTACGCTCTTCTCGTTTTTTAAAAGCTTTATTTATTAATTTCAATCCGTCAATTATATCCATATTCATTATGTAATCTATATTGCTATATCTGCTTAAAAGTAGGTCTATTATTTCTGTTTCATTATAGTACCTACTGTTTTGAAAAAATTTAGTAAGCCTGGTATTTTCTTGAATTCAGATATAAATTCAAAAGTATCTTCGATAGGCATTTTGTTGAATTCTTCGCCTGTAATTGCAGCCAAATTACCTAGGAAATCACATACATCTTTTTCAGCCAGGTGAATATTTTCGATGAACGCAAACAACAATTCGTATCCTACTTCTTCTTGTGTTTTTGTCTTAATTATTTCTTTTCCTGTTTCGTCCTTGATAGTATATGTTATTTGCGGTCTTAGTCTCATTTTGCCGATAATTTTAAGCAGCCTAAATACATCTGCTGTTATTAATCCTCTTAACTCAAACTTGCTTTCTAAAGCTACTTCTTTATTTTCCATGATTATTTTCCTTTCAAAATAATAAAAACCAGCCCTAAATCATAGGACTGGTTTTATTCAATTATGCTGCTAATCTGTTTAACCAAACTGTATAAGTTATGTTTGTCTTTTCATCTTCCTTATTCACAATCGTAATTTCATTGATTCCAACACTGAGTGCTATCGCAGCACTAGTTCCAGCGCTTGCAACAACTATTCCTTCGACTGTAATTTCGTCTGCGCTTGCGTTTGTAGGGGTAACTGTTACAGACGATACACCATTTGCTACACTAGCACCATATGTGTACACAGACGCGCTAAAAGCTGGATTTAAATCAGCTGTAGTAACTGTTAATGCGCTCATGTCTGTACATGCTGTTTCTGACTCTGCTATTGTATACAGCGCAGTTGTTGCCGTGGTAGGATCTCTATGACCAGCAAAAGCGATTTCTATTATTGCCTCGTCTTTATCGTTAAAATCCATGCTCAAACCGTTGTCTCCCATTGCATTTGTAAGAGTTATAATCTTGTTTTTACCTTCCATATCTGTTCCAATCCAGGTCACATTTGTAAAGTATTCCGTTGATGCAATTGTGCCTGTCAATGTTCCTGTTACCGTGACAGAAGATAAAACCGAACCAGCAAGCGCCATTTTTAAATTAGCATATGAAATATCTTTAAATCGGCATGTCAATGTTGCATCTTCCTTTATTACTCGCCTTAATCCTTTTTCTTTTCCTAGAGCGCCATCCCTTTCTATAATTCTTATGTCCTGTTCTACCACGAACGAGTTACCGCCCATAGTTGGCGCTAGTATTCTCTCGCCTGCTTCGCCGTAATCTAGGTATAACGTCCCTGTGTCTAATAACATATTGTTAGTTTGTGTTTCTGTTGCTGTCATAACTGGCATTTGATAACCTCCTTATATTTGAGCTATATAACCAAGCTTTTTAAATCTTTTTTCCTGTTCTTTGATAATAAATTCTTCACCTTGTCTTGCTAATTTTTTGTCAAGTTTTTCAAAACTTATACCATCTTTTCGGTGATCTTCGATGAAAATTTCACCTTCATAAATAACCATTTGCATGTTAATAGTGTGAAAAATAGACCTATTGAGTTCATACAATAAGCCTTTTTGTAATTCTTCATTTGATACAATTAGATTGTTTTTTGCTTCTTCTTTCTTGATACTTACATCATCCATTAAAAACCTCCTAGACTATGCCGTACGTGCGACATTGATATGTGTAATACCTCCTGTTTACATCGTCAACCGTGTTTGAAATTCTACTCATTCTATACATTGTAAATGCCACTGAATTAGAAACCGTTACAGATGTTTTATGCAGCACTGCATCAATATTTTCAACAAGTGTTTCAAGTGCGGTTGTATCATCTGCGCTATCCCAACTTGTTACATCAAGTACAAAATTCTCTAAATCTCCACTGTCAACAGAATTTGGAAGGTCAAAAACAACGTAAGGAAGTGCAGCAGAACTCTGTGCTTTTTCAAAATACGATCTTGCATGCACTGTTTTTAATAGTGCTTCAATTTGTGTTCTTATATCAACTACTTTTGCCATTATTCCGCACCATCCCCGCTTATTGTTTCTCCTTCGTAAATTGCACCAGGGCTATCAATATTAGATAGATACCTCGACTCAATTTCTTGTATTTCTCTTAAACTTTCAAATACTGTGTCTCTTAATACCCCGAGTTTTTTCATTTTATTAGTGCCTAATTCCTGGTTTACTCCGTACCAGGTGTTATGCTTAAACCCAATCTGTAAGTCGGCTTCTCGCTTCCTAACCCAATATTGTGTCGACTTAAAAAGCCTTCTATTTTTCTTCATGCCTGGTAATTTTTTGAGTTTGAATATGATTTTTTTTCTAAGAACCTTTGCAACATCTCGAAGCGCTGCTCTGGATAATTCTTTCAAAGTGTACTTTATTGCATCAACATTGGAAATAAATGTAACACCGTTTTTATTGCTGTATCTAGTTACAGATTTTGGCATTCCCATTTTATCAGCCCCTTTGCTCTGTTGATGCTAAAACACAAATTAGATCAGTCTGTTCAAAGTTGGCAGAATATGTTCTTAAAATATTATATTCAATACTGCCATAAGATAATAATTTTTCGTTTTCATAGTCAATAGTCATAACCTCAAAAATTATTTCAGGATGCAAACTAACTGCTACTGCCTGATAAAATTCAGTCCTGGTTACACTTTTTTTGTTTGCATATACTTTTCTTTCAGATTTTGTTTTTATACTGTCGCCTATGTCATTTTCAGCATAGGTATATGATTTTAAAATTACTTCATCAGACCATCTCATACCTCACCGCCTAGCTTGTAGTCATAGTTATATCAATTGTTGCACTTGCAGATACATCTACATTGTAGTTATCGCCATCCGAATCCACATAATTAATGTAATCCTCATGCGATATTGCATATGTATAATTATTACCACCGTGCATATAAAACACTGCTGTACCTGCTGAATTTGTGTACTTTGTAACACCGTCAAACGTGATTTTCGCCTCGTCTATTACTACGGCAGAGGCATTAACGACAACAAATGTAATCATATAATATGCATAATCAGTAGATAATGACATGTGATTTTTCAACATATCATATGATTTTTGAAATCTTTCAGCGTCTGGATTATCTAGCCCATAATTTGTTTTGCAATATACTATAATAGCGCGTTTTATAAGTGCATCAGTATCAAGTATTTTTTCACCAAGAAGTCCACAAAGTTGCAGATCATCTTTACAAGCCAAAATTAAATCATTTATTTCATCGTCAAAACTAGTGCTTATAATCCTTAGTGCTCTTCTAACATCAATTAGCATGTTTATATCTGTATATACATCAAGAAATACGTCCTCTTCATACACGTTGCTGGAACTTGTTGTTGCTACAATCGTTATTGTGTATCTTGTACCGCTTGTACCAGCTTTGACAGTAACATAGCAAATAGGTGTAGTTATACTATTACTGTCAATTATAGTTGATGTTACGACCGTTCCATCCGTGTCGGTTGCAACTGCTGTCATGCTCGCGACTGTTTCACTCGTGGCTAGTAAATTTGTGAAATCCACAGAAATCGGTACTATTTCAGATACTTGTTTTTTAAATACATTCATCTTGTAACCTCAAATTTTATTTTTGAATTTGGTACAAAATCAGGTCTTGATTCTGCTGTAAATGCGGTTTTTTTTGCTCCTGCTAAAAACTCATAAATAGCATGATTTATTGTAGTTGTTGTGCTAACATCACAATCTATACCAACGGCGGTTGCAGTGCCGATTGTCGGCGTAACAGCTTGTGTTGTTGTGTTTACAGTACTACTAACTAGCCCTTCGCCTGTTGCGGTGCCGACTGTAGGTGTAACCGTCCTTGTGTTAGATGTTGCAGTACTGCTAACTAATCCAATCGCGGTTGCAGTGCCTATTGTCGGCGTAACAGTTTGTGTTGTTGCGTTTGCAGTACTACTAACTAGCCCAGTTGCGGTTGCAGTGCCGACTGTAGGTGTAACCGCTTGTGTTGTTGCGTTTACAGTACTACTAACTAGCCCTTCGCCCGTTGCGGTGCCGACTGTAGGTGTAACCGTCCTTGTGTTAGATGTTGCAGTACTACTAACTAGCCCTTTGCCCGTTGCAGTGCCGATTGTCGGTGTGACCACTTGTGTTGTTACATTTGCAGTACTACTAACTAGCCCAGTTGCGGTTGCAGTACCAATTGTAGATGTAATTAAAACATTTACACTAGTTGTACTTGCTAATCCAACCGCCGTTGCAGTGCCGATTGTAGGTGTAACCGTCCTTGTGTTCGATGTTGCGGTGCTACTAACTAATCCAATCGCATTTGCAGTACCGACTGTAGGTGTAACCGTCTCGTTGTCTCCTGCTGTATAAGTTATTGTCAAGCTTGGTGCCGATGATGGGTTATAATTATAAGTGCGAAAAGACCTATAATAACCATTTGTGCTTCCATTATCTCTATGTAGCAGCATCATAGCATTTCCCGATGACCAACTCGCCCTATTAACTATTTCTTGGATGACTGCTTTTATTTCCGGACTATCATATGAGCTACCACTTGTTGTATCAGATATTGTCCAGTCAACATTAGCTGTAGTTAATGTTTTTCCTTCCGCTAAAGCTGCAGTCGTTGGCGCAACCGCATCATCTGAATCGTTAAAATAAATTTTTGTGACAGGTGAAGAACCTGTTAAATTTACAATGGATATATATGTAATTTTTGCAGCGGAAATTGTTGCTCCCTGCGCTACTGCTACGGATGTAAACCTTGCAAATGCGTTACGTACTGTATCAAAACGCCTACCTATATCAACTTGAGATGCATTATTGTTAAAAGTTGATCCATACCAATACCCATCATCAGCACTAGCACCTACTTGATAAGTTGTAGGGTCAATAATTACAGGGTATATAGCAGTTTTAAGCCATTCTGTATTTGCTGAATAGGTTATTACATCATTATCATAAGTTAATGTAACCAATCCTTCATTACCGTTTGCGTCCGTCATAAATGGCGCAGCTAAGTAACCAACAATCCCATTATTGCCTGAAACTGTAATAAAATTATCTGTTAATTCAAAAGTACAACCATGTAACTTAACAGGAAAATCAAATGAAGCTTGTGCTGTATTGTCCTTCAAGTGTATGTTACATTTCACACCCATTAGACTTGATAAGTATTCTAAATCTACACTATTCCATGCATCTTCAAAATAACATTTACTACCCTCAACAGTATTAGAAGTATCTGGTAGGGTGTAGTCAATAAACACATTTTTAGCAAAACCATATCTTAATTTATCAGCATAAAATCTTAAATTATGTTTTGCTTTTTTTACTTTATACCCGAAACCTTCTTCATACTCAAAATCGGTTTCTATATCCTCATACTTATTATTTTTGAGATAGTGAATATTATTTACATTTATTACAGTTTTATATTCTCCATTATCTTGCAAATATGTTTTACTATTTTTATTTCTTCTCTCACTTATTTCATGCAAGGGTACTCACCCCTTTTAAGCGTAGTTTGTAACAGTAGTTTTTATAATACCATCAGCACTAAACGTAATTGTAAGCGTTCCGGCATCTGTAACGGTTTTGTTTGCTCCAAAATCTATAAAACAAATTAGCGGATCGCCTACTCCTGTATCGCTGTATATTACTGCATACCTTGCAACTCTAGTTGCTGTAAACGTCCAAATAACATCTGCTGCGTCAATTTTAATTATATTCGTACCGTCCACATAAGCCAATGTTTTTGACGCCATTGTTTCCCCGCCTGTCGTGTACCCGTCACCTGTCGCAAGTTCTGTCAAGCCGTGATTTGCGTATAGTGCATCGTCTTGATCTGGAGCTGCTGCATCGGTGAATAATGCTATTTTAATGTCGTCATTTGTAAAGTCTATGAGCTTGTTAAAAGCCGATACGAACGCGCTTCCGTACCAAAATACTGCTTCTGCCATTTATTTTCAACTCCTTTTTTTATGATGCTGGATAAATTAATTTAAACCACGCTGAACCGTCCCATTTCCACGCAAATCCTGTATCACTTTCGACAAAAACTGAACCAGCTTTTGTAGCTGTTAGTCCTGCTCTTTCTGCTGCCGTCCCTACCCATTCTTGTATTGTTGTAACCAGTATTGCTGCCACTTGCTCACCTCCTAAACTAAATAACCATGTACACCCATTAAAATGCTAATTGTAGATTCTGTATTATCATCGTTCAAACACCTTCCCCACAATTTAGATCCTACATTCATCCTGCCACCATTAAAATCTAAACTTACAGTATTTGTTTTTTTAGTTTCAAAGTTAATCATTGCTGTACTGTAAAATCCTGCTGCAACTGCGTCTGCCATATTTGCATAAGTATGATTAGACCCATCCCAAACAGAATTTGCAAATTGAAACTTCCATAAAATCTGATCTTTGCTCGTAGTAACTACAAGTAATTTATGTGGATGTATTTTTGTAGGTGTAAATGGATATGCATAAACCTCTACACCGCTAAATATTTCCTTTACAACACCATACGTGTTTATTGTGCTATTACTTACTATAATCCACGGTGTTATGCTTCCTAAAAGCCCCGGGCTATCGCCAGCTGTGCTTCCTAGCCATCTTGAACCTGTAGCACCGTGCAACTTTATTTCTTCTGTATCTGTTTTTATATCGTCTGATTGTTCGGATAATGTTTTTAGATTATCGCTATCCGTCCCTCTTATGCCGCTTTCTGACTCTTCTATTGCTTCTTCTGTGTTATTTCTAGCTGTCACTTTGTCACCACCTAAAAAGAGGGTTTTTACACCCTCACATTGTTATACTGCTATGTAACCACCGTCAACATTAGCGTAAAATACAATAATTGCTTTCAACGCAACCGCGGTTGCTCCTGTGCCCTGTAAATCTACCGTAACCGTTCCTGTGGCTGGTATTACAGCTTGTCCGTCATACGAAACCTGTTCGTCTGCTGCATTAATCGAAGCTGTAACCGCTGTAGCTGCGCTTATAAATTCAATCGCGCCTGCTGCGCCACCCTTAATTGCTGCACTTGTCAAATCTGCTGTTGTTATTCCATCCGCTGTCAATATGACTTTTTCGATTGTACATGCTTGTGCTGTAATCGTTCCGAGGGTTACACTTCCGACATTTGCAGCGCCTGTTATAGCCACTGTCAATACTTGTCTGCGCCCTGCTTCACGTTTTACCGCTGCCGTGTTAGCTGTTACGCCTACAACGACATCTGAAACGTCTGCAACCTTGTCTGCAATAGCTTCTAGGCTATCCGTTGCTTTATCAAAATTATTTCCTCCTGCTGCTTTTGAAAGAAAATCATTCAAACTTCCGGCTGTTGGACTTGCTGGAACTATTGTGTTTAATGCACCGTCAACCTCTGTGTTCACCTCTGCTGTACTTACATTATTTAAAGCTGTAATTTGATTTGGAATTGTTGTCCCTGTATCGACAAGAATTGCTGCTATTTCTGTGTCTAGGTAGTTTGCAATGGTTGTCAACCTGTCTTTCAAACCTTCTAACCTCTCCATTGCTGAGCCATCTTCATTATTTGTTACAGCTGAACTGTCAAAACCAGTTCTTATCATATCGTCAAGGCTACTGTTTGTATCATCAACAAGCCCTAACATTGCTTCAAGACTTTTGAAGTTTGTTCTGGATGATGGATCACCGATGTCGGCTTGAATTGCAGCTGTCTTAATTACCTCAGCTGGGATTTTGTCAGTTTCAGTTTTTACATCTGCAATTTTATCTGTCTCAGTTTTTATGTCTGCAATCTCAGTACTGGAAAGTCCTTGAATATATTCCAATCTTTCAAGGATGCTTCCATCTGCATTTGCAACAACATTAGTAGATGCATAAGTATTGTTAGCATCATCTCTACCAATTGCTACCTGTGTTTCATGCAAAATCATTATGTAATCGCCAGAGGCAACTGCCACTGAAAACGCATCTGTTGTAAATGTTCCCGTGGCTGTTACATAGTTTGTAATGTTTCTAACTTCTGGCTCAGGAGCTGCTCCACTTGCACGCAATACCTGCACATACCAATTATCGTTGAAAAAATCTTCACCATATCCAAGCAATCCCGCGCACTTCACATTTGTCGTTGAAGGTGCAGCCGTGTCAACTGTACCGTTTAGTATTACTTGACCGCTTGTTAATGCAGCAACAACACCCTGAATATATTCTATTCTCTCAATCATACTTCCGTCTGCGTTCGCTGCTACGTTTGTCGATGCAAAAAGATTGTTTGCATTGTCAAAACCTAATATATTTGCTAAATTATCTCTAAAACTTAAAGGCATAATTAATCCCCCTTCTATTTACTTTTTGAAATTATATTATCTGTGTTCTGGTTTCGTCACCCTGATAACATAATCCAGTCAGAATACAAATTGCTGAAACATAAGTTGTATTATCAAGTGCAGCTAGTTTAAGCTGGATATGGTTGAATCCTTCCGATAAATCTTCTGAATCAACTTCAATTACATAGATTGTGTTATCTGTTGCTGCAATTACGCTGCCTGTATTTGCTACTGCTGCCAATGCTCCGAGCGTATCTCCACTGTCTGCTTCTTCTTTTGCTAGTCTATAAGCTATTGCAGCGGGGTTGCTTGGTGTAAAATCATCGCCCTCAGCAACCGTAAATGACGCTGCACCAGCTTGCGCACCAACTGTAAGTATGATTGTAGCGTGTGAAGCGTCTTTCATACTTACTACATCACTATTTATAGTCGCTCCTGCACTGCCCTGTGGCTTAATCATCGATACTATATGGGCTTCCTGACTTAAAACTTTTCTTGACATATTGAACCTCCAAAAATTTAGAATAAAAAAAGAGGTTATTAGCCTCTTCTTTTTATATGTGTTATTTAATTACTTCTTAACCTCTATCGTTCAGTGTTACAAAAGGACTTAATGTGTTGTCAGTGCCTTTGATTGGGGTTAAAACTGTCTTCCACATTGGTTTACCGTTTACTCTCATCGAAAATTTGAAAGTCATTTCATCAGTTAAAAACTTTACATGAATTGAACTCGAAGTGTTCAAACCACCTTTTCTTACTAGTGCATACTGTGAAAAATCAGCAAGCATTAAATCACCTTTTGTTCCCAATGTTTCAGCGTGCTCAACAGGAATTAAAGGTTTTCCAAGCAATGTTGCATAAGGACTACCAGAAATTCCATTTGGTGGCATAAACAAAGGCACACCGCCAGTTCCAGCGTTCAAGGTCATGGAAAGTAACTGAGGTTCAATGTCCTGGTTATGATACCATTTAGCAATTCCCCTACTACGTCCCCAGCATCTTGACCACATCTTGATTACATTTTCAAACAATACTGTTTTCGCTGCCTGTCCTGTTTCTTTTGTAATAGAAACTGTTCCAGGATCACCAATTACACCTTTACACTGTACTCCTCCACCACCTGCAAATATTTCGGATTCAAGTTTGAAGTTGAATTCCTCAGGCATCATTGACATTATTAAACTTTCAAGTGCAGGTGCATCATTCAAAAGTCTTTCTGTAACATAGCAAAGTGCTTTCAAATCCGTTACTCTACACTCCCACATTCCAAGTTTTGTTTTGCTTGATGTTGGTGTCTCAACTTCTCCCTCTCTATATGCTCTTAATCCGCCCCATCTTGAACCAGCTGCTCTGTTAGAGTCTTCAAGATACGGAACTTCTAAGCTGTCTGAGTATTCGCCAATGTCAAATACTTTACAGGCGTTTACAACTTCACCACCGCCGAAAACTTTTGCCATGATTTCGTTTGACCTGGTAGGCTGGATTAAGATACCACCATCGCTAGGCACGTTTGCACTCGCGCCACTTGCTGCATTTAGAATTTTTAATCTTTCATCCATAATTCCAGCGCCCGGGATACGTCCAGATGGTAAAGCTGCTTTTGCTACTGCTACAAAAAACTCACCTGCAGATTTGAAATCATTTTTATCTTTTACTTTTGTGGATTCTCTTTCTTCTGTGAAATCAACTTCTTTATAGTTCTTTGACTCCTCAGTTTTTACCCTTTCTTCAAAGGCTTTTTGTCTTTCAACAGTACCTTCAATTTCTCCAATGTCTTTGTCAATCTTGTCCCATGTGCTTTTTTCATCAACAGACATGTTTCTTTTTTCGTCTTTGATACTGTTTAGGATGTTTTCCTGCTTTACAATCAGAGCTGTTCGGCTCTGTAACATTTCTTGTAATGTCATTTATATTACCTCCTTGTATAATTTTTTCTTGAGTTCGATTTCATATGCTAAAAGATCATTGGGGTTTATGACCTCTTGTTGTTCTTCTTGCTTTTTATCTACAATTCCAGAAGCTTTTAGCTTATTTATAATTAATTCTCCAAGCTTGTCTGCGTCAACTTCGCTAAAAACTGAATTATTATTTACATTTACAACTGAATTTGTCTTTGTTCCTTTGTCTGGTATAATTTTTTCAATGTCAGGTGCATTTTTATATCTAGACAAGTCCATCTTTTGACCATTCATCATCAAAAAATCACCATCAACGCTAGCAGCTATCTGTTTTTCTTCATCTATTCCGTCAGCAAAACCTAATTCTTTCGAGTCCTTAGCAGTTAGCCATGTTTCAGCGTCCATCATTGCTATTATTTTTTTGTCTGTTAGTCCACTTTTTTCTTGATATGTTGCTATAATACTTTCCCTTATTTTGTCTAATGTATCAGCAACTTTTTTCATCTCCGTGGAATCACCATAAGCAAAAGTCCAGGGGTTGTGTATCATCATCATTGCATTAACAGGCATATGTACTACATCACCAGCCATTGCAATTACAGAGGCAATAGATGCTGCTAATCCGTCTACATGAACTGTTACCTTTGCTTTATGCCTTTTTATCATGCTATAAATTGCCTGACCTGCGAAAACATCACCGCCATTGCTATTAATATATATATTCAATTCAGATATATCACCCAATTTGTCTAAATCATCCTTGAAATTTTTCGGTGATATATCGTCACCCCACCAGCTATAACTTGATATATCGCCGTATATCATTAATTCACCGACATTTTCATCGGCTGTATTTTTGAATTGCCAGAATTTATTCATTGTCACCTCCGTAAAGCTCAGTAATTTCCTTTATATCTACTGTATTTTTCTGCAGCATACCCATTAATTTATTTAGTCTGCTGCTTAGTTCTATGTTTTGTGCACTATCGTCAACCACTGCCGTGTCTAGTCTTCTAATCGGTTCGTCACCGCCCTCGATTGGTTCTAAGTTCATGACTGTTCGCCATTCGTTAGGTGTCATTGCGCCTCTATCTACCATTGCTACTAGACCTAATTTAGTTGACATATTAGCATAAGCAAGATTGCTTGTTGACAATATAATTTTATTGCCATCTGCCCTGTCTTTTTTTGTGAAGAATACTTTTGTAAGAGCTAACGAAATTTTTATTGCAATAGGTTCAATTTCAGACTCATAAAAACTATTCCATTGATCTTCTGTGTAGCTGTTTTGAACGATTGCTGTATTGACACCAAATAGACTATATACGCGCTGTGTAACTTCTTTTGTTTGTGATGCGTTTGGAACATAGCTGTCATTTTTTACCTGCACTAAATCATATCTGCCATCACTTACAGCAACACCAGTTCCAGCGCTTTCACTTGAAAGATAGTTTTTTACAAAGTCTGCAACTTGAATTTCAACATCTTCTTTTTTCAGAACACTAGAATATTTTAGAATCCATTTTATAATTGCTGAATTTTTCACAGCTGCAATCATACTTTGATCTGTTGAATTCAATACCTCGATTAAATTGTTTGTTGCTTTTTCTCCACTTTCTCCAAAAAATTCATACTTGTTGAAGTCTTTTCGTAAGTGAATTACATCATCATAGTTTATAATCATGTATTTTCCAGATAACAGATAAAACTTTATGAATACAAAACCCTCTTGTTCTATCAGTTCAGCTGCGGAATATGTTACAGGGTAAATACCTATTACATTTCCTTTTGTGTCTCTTTCTACGTATGCAAAAGCATTGTGATTCAAGTCTCTTTGAAATGTTAATTTCTCTAGCATATCTTGAAATGTCATGTATTTATTTGGATATGTTAGAACTTCATTCATTGCTGGATCATCATTTAATTTCAATGTATCTTTTTTTATAATGTGCTTTGGCTGCATCTTTCCTATTGCATTGCTTTTCGGTCTTATTGCTGCCTTTACAATGTCATATTCAAAAGCAGTTCCGCTCCAAGTTGAAAAATAATTGTTTGGGCTTGTAATCATTTTAATTATTTTGTTTACTTCCTGTTGTGGAAAGAAATTTTTAAATACTTTTTTTATGCCAATCTCTCTCACCTCCTATCAAATCATGTTGCTGTAATCCTCTTTGTTATCTTCTAGCACTATATAACCGCACAACAATGATATAGTCCCGTCTATACGCTTTTTTCTGTCTGCGCTTTTAAATGGCTGTATATTTGCATTAATATCCTGCTTGATTTCAGTATTCGAGAGGCACCATTTATCAATGGGATTATCGTTATATACGATTATTTTAGATTTTAAATCTGCTTTCATACTCGTCATAGGTTGACTTAGTGTTGCAACTCCCTGTCTAATAGGTATCATTGAGCCTTGTCCAAATTCAGCTTTGAATTGTCTCAGTAAACTATCGTCAATGTGCCACGGATCATAACCAATTTTATATATATATAAGTTTTCAAGTTCTCTTAGCTCCCTGAACCATTCCAGAAAACAAATTTTATCTACTTTGTTCCCTTCCCATGACCTTAAAAAACCCTGTCTTTCCCATAGCAAATACGGTACTGCATCTCTTTCTAGCCTGTTTCCATCTGTTGTCATTTTATTTAGTATGTCAGACGGCATCCAATACATGGATTTTATATATATTTTAGGATCGTTAGGTCGCATACATAAAGCTTTTGCGCTGTTTAAATCAACGCTGTCTGCTGCATCAAAACCACCAATGCCATAATTGAAATTCATTTTTGCAAAATCAAACTTCTCTTTATTTTCCAGCATATCCCAAGACAGCCATGCCGATGCAGCAGTTTCTTTTAAATTAAAATCCTTAACCATTACGGTCGGTTTAAAGGCTGGATCAGTCTTTGCTTTTTCTACACAGTCGCGCAAAAAATCCCTCGACTTAATTGTATCTAGTCCAGGGTTTGCTTTAACCCACATCTTTTCATCTTTCCACTCGTCACGATCATCTAATTCATATATAAAAGCCAGAAATCTATCATCAATTATGTTTCCATCTAGCACGCCCGATGCGTATTCATACTGACTATCGAAAATACATTCCCTTACGAAGCCATTTGTTGTGATGCAAGTCAATAATGGTTGTCTCCTAGAGCTCATTGATTGCTTCATAAGGTCATATATGTCTCTGTTTTTGATTGCTGCAAGTTCGTCTATTATTATTCCATGCCCGTTTAGACCATCAAGACTATTGCTATTGCTAGCAAGTGCTTTAGATGTACCAAAATTCATAGCACAATACATATCTGATTGGCGTTTTCTTATGTGTTTACGCAACATTGGACTTTGTTTTACCATCTTTAAAGCTTCGTCAAATCCTTTTTTGCTTTGTTCAAGCTTAGTTGCTATGAAATATATTTCCGGAGAGCCTTCACTATCTGCTAACATTAGAAATAAACTATCAGCAGCAAGCTCTGTTGTCTTTCCGTTTTTTCTTGCTCTTATGTCCAACACTTCTTGATATTGTCTTACTCCTGTGCTCTTATGCACAAATCCGAATACGGCTTGGTGTTTTGCTTTTTGAAAAAGTTTTAGTGTTAATTTAGATCCCGTTTCCCCCTGTGCCTGTTTGCAAAATGTTTCTATAAATTCTATGGGCAAGTTTGCTTTTCCCTCATCAAACACCCATGGGAAATATTTATCGGGATTATTTATTTTATCAAGTAAATGTTTATAGACTTTTTTAATTTTTATGCAAGCAATTATTTCATTGTTTAATACTTTGTTTGCGTACTCTTCAAGAAATGTCAATCTTTTTTCCTCTTAAAAATTCTTTGAGCTCGTCCTCTTCTTCTTTCTTTTCTTTTGGTAACAAATCAAATAATTGTTTGCAAACTACAGAATAACTTTTTATTGTAGTGTTGAAAGATTTTAAAGCTGGGTGTTCTCTGTTGTATGAGTAATCACCTTGCTCGAATAAATCTAAGACACCCTGCGCGTTTACTGTTTCTTCAAGCTCAGCAAGTGTAGTTTTCATAAATGCAGCTGATTGAATTAAGCCATTTGCAATTTCAAGTTTATTGGTGTCAACATCAGCTAGTAATTTTTTTAAGGTTTCAATTTCTTTCTTGATGTCTTCTTCTTTCTTTGCTTTATTCAAAATGCTTCACCTCTCTTACACTTTTTGACATTTTACGGGGGTGGGTTCATGCGTTTTCTTTACCCAGCAAATTGGTCA
>Ga0208769_1000228_pt1 | contig 30101 bp, 26 predicted proteins | sample AntAceMetag02UKC_FD_184768 | JGI IMG/M metagenome (GOLD analysis project Ga0208769, IMG submission 184768) | Saline lake microbial communities from Ace Lake, Antarctica- Antarctic Ace Lake Metagenome 02UKC (SPAdes) (version 2) | ecosystem: Environmental > Aquatic > Non-marine Saline and Alkaline...
CTGTCTTATTCCAAAAACCTAAATCTCCAGTTGTCGGAATAGTTGAGGTTAGTTGACTTGAAGCGTCTGTGTATACTCCAAGGCTTGCAGTTAATCCATCATCGATTATCTCTCCAAATGTTCCTGTGCCTGTGGTAGTAAGAGTCTGGGAACCTAGGTTAACTGCGGTATCGGCTCCGGTATAAGGAACGTAGGTGTCCTCAACAACTAAACCACCCATGGTAAGTGTTCCATCTATTTTAACATTTCCAGCTACGTGTAAATCAGCTGCAGGGGCAGTTGTTCCAATACCGACAACTCCTTGAATTAATAAACCATTATCTGGCGCAGTAGCAGTTCCTGAATAAGCGGCTCCGATTACGACTTCACCTTCGATATCTAATGTATTCTGAGGATTTGTAATACCAACACCAATTCGCCCTAAAGAGTTATCTACAAAAAGATCGGAAGTACCAACTACTAAATCATCATCAGCATAGAGTACTCCATCAACCTCTAAGATACCACTTACGAAGAGATCATCATTTACCGCAACATGCCCAGCTGTGCTAGCATCACCAATTATTGTATAAGCTGAAGTCGGTAAAAGAGTGAGGTTAGTACCCGATACAGTCCTAATTGCATCAATATAAAGATTAAACCAGGCTATGGTTGCTATACCTAATGAATCTGTAGAATCTGTATCAGATATAAGATTAGACCCAGATACCATACCTGAATCTAAATAGCCAACTCCATCAACTTCAAGGCCACCGGTTATATGCAAATCATCATTAGAAGTAGCATTAGAATTACTACCGGTTCCGTCACCAATTTGGGTATTTCCACCCACACCGGGAACTATAACCAGGTCTTCACTAGTACTAGTTGTGAGGTCGACCGGAACACCGTCAAACTCCAGGGTCCCCGCCCTGACATAGCTATCCCAAAACGCTATGCTAATTAAGAATATTATCGCTACCATTGCAACCATTGGGATTCTTTTTGGCTTAAACATTTGAGACCTCCTGTTTAACGAATTAACAATACTTTTACATCCATTTAAGAACCTGATATGAAAACAGTCCTCTCCGCTTAGAAAAGCCTCACGAGCCTTCCGGGCAGATTCACAAATCATTCTATATAAAGCTTTTAAGCAAGCAGTAAACATCTCATTCCTTAATGAAATCGACTCCACGAAAGGTACACCCCTACGCCTAAATTATACCACTTTTTAGCTAATTTTTTCAACGTTTATAGTGCTTTTTATAAACAAAATAACCTAGCGATTGCCCAAACAATTCTCTATGGCAACACAGAGTTTCTCAGAGGTGTAAGGCTTAACTAAAAACTCATTAACCCCTATATCCTTACTTATTTTTTGGGTAAGAGGATCACCAATTCCAGTAGAAACAATTATTGGAAGTCGTTTAGTTTTATTGTTGTGACGAATCATCGCACATAGCTCATTACCATTCATATCCGGCAGGATAAGATCAACTATTGCCAGGTCAAAAACGTCTTCCTGCAAGAGAACTAACGCCTCCTTACCGGTAGTCGCCGGGATTACCTGATACCACTTCTGGTTCAAAAAATCAACCATGAACTTTACAATATCTATCTCATCTTCAACGAAAAGTATTCTTATCATTAAATTATTTTACCTTACTATTATTTGATTATAAACGATTTCGTCAAACTTCTTCAGTTACCCTTAAAATTTCCGAGGCTGAAGTAACTCCAGATATTATTTTCTCTAAACCGGATTCCCGCAAAGTTATCATTCCATTTTTTACAGCTTCATCCCTTATAACCGCCGACGATGATTTACGGGTAATCAATTCACGTATTCGGTCATTAGGAATTAAAAGCTCGTAGATTCCTTCCCTTCCGGAATAACCTCTTTGTTTGCATTTACGACAGCCAACTTCTTGGTAAAAAGTAAACTTTTTTCCTTTGGAATCACTTTTATTAACACCTAATTGAACCAGCAATTCCGGGGAAGGCGTATACTCTTTTTTACAAAATTCGCAAAGAGTACGCACTAACCTCTGAGCCAGGACTCCGATTAAAGATGAAGCCACCAAATACGGCTCAACGCCCATATCAATTAACCGGGTAGCTGCTGAAGGAGCATTGTTGGTATGTAAAGTTGAGTAAACCAGGTGTCCGGTAAGGGCAGAATGAATTGCAATATCAGCAGTCTCCTTATCACGAATTTCACCAATCATTATAATATCCGGGTCTTGCCTGACAATTGATCGTAACCCGTTAGCAAAAGTTAACCCGGCCTTTGCATTTACCTGACACTGATGAACATGGGTAATCTCATACTCAACCGGATCTTCTAAGGTAACAATATTTTTATCCTGAGTATTTATCTCGCTTAAAGCACCGTAAAGAGTGGTAGTCTTACCGGAACCGGTAGGCCCGGTAACTAAGATAATTCCATAGGGTCGAGAAATCAATTTAGAAAAACCCTTAAGCATGTTCTTAGAAAAACCCAGTTGCTCAAGCTTAAGTACACCTTGGGAACGGTCAAGAATTCTTATAACTACATTTTCCCCATGAATTGAAGGAAAAGTTGAAACACGCAAGTCAATTTCTCTTCCGGCAGCAAGCATTCGAATACGGCCATCTTGAGGAAGACGTTTTTCAGCAATATCTAAACTAGCCATAATCTTTATCCGTGAGACAACCGGAGCCTTATCCTCTAAAGGAATTTGCGATGTCGGATACATAATTCCATCAATCCGGTAACGACAATTAAAGCTATCAGTCTCAGGCTCAAGATGAATATCAGAAGCACCCATCTCAACTGCCCGGGTTACAATACTATTAACCATGTCGACTACCGGAGCTAGTGAAGCAGCCTTTTTTAAGGAAGCAACCTGCTCTCCACCAGCCTGAGGAGAAGTGTTTAGAAATGGATCCACCGGCTCAGTTAAAACCGTCTTAAAAGGAGCTGAGAGCTTATCTTCTTCTTTGCCGTTAGCCCGGTGATAATGCTGGTCAATGGCATTACGAATAGCTGTAGAGCAAGCAAATACCGGCCTCACCCGGCAATTAGCGGCAGCTTGAAATTCATCTATCGCCGTTACATCTAAAGGGTTAGCCATAGCTATAGTCAGAGTATTTTGTACTGAAAATAAAGGTATTGCTATATGTTTAACACAGATGTCTTCGGGTATAATATCTATAGCTGCCGGTTCAATAGTCATGGTAAATAAATCTACATAAGCTAAACCCAATTGTTCACTCAGGGTTTGAGCAATTGCTTCTTCACTAGTTGCTCCATGACTGACTAAAATTTCACCAAGAAAGCGGCCAGTAAGCTTTTGTTCTACCAGAGCTTTATCCAATTGCCTTTGGGTTATTACTCCCCTATTTATAAGCATGTCTCCGATTCTGTATTGACGTTTATCTTCTGGCATAATTATTTTTTAATAGTTATCCTATTGTCCGGAAACTACCTTTTCCCAAGTCATGTCTTCAATCAAAGTTACCAAAGTTACCACGGGCTCACCCATAGCAATAGCATAATGGACCTTAACTCGCACCTCTAAAGGACTAGAACCGGGGACAAACTCACTCTCTATCCTCCACTTTAAATTATCCATATCCATAGGCTCTTCCTCAAGTGGTGGGTAAATAGTTGTTCCTAGTTCCTGTAATTGACTAGTAGTAAAATTCAAATTCTTTATCCGCTCCATCTGCCACTTAGCCAAATTAGTAGCTACAATAAGGCCTTGACTGGAGCTAACCGAGGTTAGAGTATGGGAAAATAATTGCATCACCGGAACAATCAATAGAGCCATTACTGCTAAAGCAATTAACAATTCAATATAAGTAAAACTTTTTTTCTTTCTCATAAAGCACTATATTGCAATTGAATAGTCTTTTTGATACCATTAACTTCGCCAATTGAAGTAATTAGAGATTGAAAATGATTAATTTCAACGATATAAGTCCCATCACCGAGTTGAAATGGGCCCTTTGGTTTAGCCAGCTCTTCATGACTACCGGTTTGATAACACAAGAGGTGAATTGCATAGGCAATACCGGCTTCGGCCAGATATAAAGCCTTAATCTCATCAACAGAATTCCGCGACGAAATATTAACCGAAGAGAAAAAAGCAACCAAAGTTGCACCAATTAGAGCTATGGTTAAAAAAACAATAATTACGCTTATTAAAACAACCCCTTTATTGTTTACAATATTATTCTTAACTTTATCCTTCATCCTTTATCCTTCCTGCATCACCACTCACTAACTACTTCACCCTCAGCACTACCCCACTTTGAATCAAGCTCCATATCCCAGTCTACGACTACCTTAGCTTTATTGATTATATAAACCCATCCACCATCACCGGGAAAAGCATCCCGCGACTCAATGTTTTCAAGCTCTGCTGATCCGGATTTATCAGAAATAAACTCTAAAGGAATAGAATCTAAGTAAGGCCTCTCCACTCCCATATCATGATAGTTTACTTCCAGTAACTCATCCAATCTCTCCGGATAACGACCTTCTTTAGTTCTAAACAGACTAACTCGAGTTCTTAAAGTATTTAAATTTGTTTGAGTTGCAGCCAAACGAGCCTCAGCATCAAAACCAATAAAATTAGGAATCATCGTAGCAGCAAGAATAGCAATAATACTAATAACGATAAGTAATTCCAAAAGAGTAAAAGCTTTTTTTCTCATCTCTAATTCTCCTTTTTAGGTTGGCCTAAAGACCTTCATTAATTTAAATATCGGCAAAAGAACCGATAAAGCAATAAAAGCAACCATAATACCCATAGCCAAAAGCATCATTGGCTCTAGGAGGGTAGTTAAATTCTTAATCGTATACTCTATTTCCGGCTCATAAAAAGCTGCCACCTCTTCTAACATTTTATCTAGCTTTCCGGTCTTCTCGCCAGTAGCAATCATTTGTATTACCATCGGAGTAAAAAAACCACTGGCCTTAAATTGTTCGACCAGAGGGTGCCCTTCAGTTATTGATAAACGAATATTCTGAATTGCTCTTCTCATAACTAAATTGCCAATTGTCTTCTCAACTACAACTAGCCCCTGCAAAAGAGTTATTCCAGAAGAAGTAAGCGCTGAGAGAGTTCGAGCAAATCTCGAAATCTGAATCTTTATATATAACTTTCCAAAAATCGGCAGCTTCAACAGCCAAGAATGAAATTTAAACTTACCTTCAGGCTTTGAAATGTATTTTTTAAAAAGTGCGGAAATTAAAGCCAAAACAATTATAATCACATACCAAAGTTTACGCATAGCCCAACTTAGACCCAAAACAATCTTAGTTGGTATCGGGAGTTCTGCCCCAGAAGCACTAAAGACCATGACAAATTTTGGCAAGACTCCGATAATCATAGAATTAACAACTATCAGAGCAATTACCACCAAAACTACCGGGTAGATTAATGCTGCTTTTACTCGAGAAGTTGTCTCCTGTTCCTGAACGCCTAAGACAGCTAGGCGGTCTAAAACCATATCAAGCATTCCTCCGGCTTCACCAACCTCAACCATACTAACAAAGAGCTCAGAAAAAACTTTAGGATGCTGCGAGAGAGCTTCAGAAAAACTTGTACCCCTTTGAACTGACTGTTGGATATCCTCAAGTAGTATTTTAAATTTTTTATTTACAGTCTGATCACAAATTGTAGTCAAACTGGGAGCTAATGCTAGGCCAGCCCGAATTAAAGTAGCTAACTGACGGGTAAAGATATTGATCTCTTGTCGGTCAATACGTTTCATACTATCAAAGAACTCTTTTAAAGAAAAAGATACTTTGCCGTAAGGAGTAATCTCAATCACAGTATAACCAAGCCGGTCCAATTGGCCGATTACGCTCTCTTCATCTTCGCCCTCTAGCTTACCAATAACTAACTCGCCAATTCTATCTCTAGCTTTATATCGATATAGCTCCACCTATTTCTCCTTATCAGAAATTTTCTCGTAGTAGTAGTTTGATTTTTCTTCATTTCTCAAGTGCTTCCCGTAGATTAAAGCTAAATTGTAATAAATATCACCATCACTTTCATCCCCTTTTAAAGCCTTCTGGTAAGAATCAACTGCTAATTTGTACTTTTTTATTTGAGTATAGAGATAACCTAGGTTGTAATGAACATCCTTAGCTTGAGAGTTTATTTTTAAAGCCTTCTTGTAGGAAGTTATGGCTTCTTTAAAATTGCCATCAAGTAAATAAAGATAGCCTAGAGCTTGATGAATTTTTTCTTTGTCTTTGATCAGTTCCTCCTGAGAAAATTTAGCCCCTCTCATTACTAAATTTCCATAAATATCGGCTAAAGCTTCCTTTTTCTGTTTTCTACCAGTAGCTGTAGATTTTCGAAGAAGCACTAACTCCTTATTTATCTCCTTCCACTTATCTTCTAGCTCCTCACGCCTTTGAGTCTCGGCAGATAATTCATTACTAAGCTGCTTATTTTCCTTTCTTACGCCTGAAGAAGAATTCACCTCTTTTATGTAAGCCAATTGAGAATCTTTTAACTCTTTATTTAAGGCAAAATTCTCTTCCTTAGTTGTTTTATGATACTCATCTAATCTATCAAATTCACTCTTAAATTTATTGTAATTTTTTTCTGATTCCTTTGCCCGTTTCTTAAGAGAATCTCTATCTAGAGAAACTTCGGCTAACTTCATTTCTAACTCAGATATCTTGGTATTACTCTTGGACAATTCTGAACCGGATTTTTCTATGCGTTTTAAATTTTCTTTTAAATAAATAATCTCTTCCTTAACTAGTTTATAATCTTTTTCAACTAGCTTTAGCTTATCTTTTAACTTATCACGCTCTCCGCCTAATCTTTTAAGCTGATTGGTAATGGTTTTATCCTCGAGTGAATCTTTTGCTAAAATTACCTTCAAGCTTTTAACCTTATCTTCCTCTTGAGAAAGAGCCGTCTCCAAGGACACATTCAAATCTTTGGCGAGATTAAAATCTTTATCCAAAATTGCGTTTTTAGCTTCTAGACTCTCAAGTTTTTTCTTAAATCCAGCACTATCATCGGAATTAATGCTTACCAGTTTAGCCTCAAGATCTAAAACCTTAGCTTTTTCTTGAGAAAGATTTGCGATTACTTTATCTAAAGCCTTCAAATTTGTATTCAGATAATTGACTTCTTCTTTAGCTGACCTATATTCATTATCCAGATTAATAAATTCATCCTGCAACTTATCGTGACCTTTTTCTAAACTAGCTATCTGTTTTTCAAAACCTACTTTTTCAACAATACTCTGGGCTAATTCAACCCCTAAATTCTTAGACTTAGATTTCTCTTGAAAAAGATTTGTCTCTAAGGAGGTATTAGAATCTTTAACCAGATTAAATTCTTTATTTAAAACCTTTAATTCCTCTCTTAAGGTTTTCAGTTGCTTTTTAAGATTATCTCTCTCTGGAACAATCTGCCCCAATTTATTCTGCGCTTCCATAGATAAAGCCTTACTTTTATCTAATTCTAACTCAAGAGCAGTTTCAGACTTTTTCAATGCTGTTAAATCTTTATTTAAAATCCTGCTCTCTTGCTCAATTTTCCTCTGATCTTTAGTTAAACTTGAAACTTGCTCTCTCAAAGCTTTTTTCTCGGGAGCGCTTCTTTCTAACTTAGCTTGTAAGCTTTTTATTGAGCTCTCTTTTCTAGAAAGTTCTGTTTCCAATCCTCTCTTTTCCTTCTCCAAAGCACTTAAATTAGCTTTCAAGGGAGGAATCTCATCATTTAATTTCTTCTCCTGATCCTTTAAGATTTTTACCTCTTCCTTAAGGACTTCTCTTCCCGGAACAGCCTTGTCTATCTTATCTTGTAAATTCTTAGCTAAAGCTTGGCTCTTGGACAGGTCTGAAGATAATTTTGTTTTGATTAGATTTAAATCCTTGAGGTCTGCGGAAAGTGAAACACATTCTTCTTTGACGGCAAGATAATTTTTATCTAAAGCAGTAATCTCATCCTTTAATTTCTTCTCCTGATCCTTTAAGATTTTTACCTCTTCCTTAAGGGCTTTTCTTCCCGGAACAGCCTTGTCTATCTTATCTTGTAAATTCTTAGCTAAAGCTTGGCTCTGATCAAGTTCAGCAGTTAATTTCTCTTTTTCTCTATCTAATTTTTCTAATTCTGACTTTAAAGCTCTACCATCTTCGGTAGCAAGCTCATAGGAACCGCTCACCTCGAAAAACTCACTCCTTAATTTAGCACGTTCATCTTCGACAGTTTTAAGCTGTTTTTTGATTTTATTATCCTCAATCCCAGCCTTGTTTAGTGTATTTCCCAGATTTTCGATTAAAGACTTTTTTTCGGCAAGAACAGATTCTAAATCTGCCTTTGCCAAAGTTAAAACCTGCAAATTTGCATTTAAAGTACCAGCTTGCTCTTGAGACGTTTTATAATCCTTGCTTAAGCCTGTCAATTCTCTCTTTAAATCCTTACGCTCATTTTTTAATTCTGCAATCTGCTCTTTTAAAGCACTCTTCTCCGGAGCAACTCGATTCAACTTTGCCTGTAGACTTTTAGCCTTAGTTTCCTTATTAGTTAGCTGGGAATCAATTTTACGCTTAGCCTTACTTAAAGCTTCGAAATTCATACTTAAAGAAACAATCTCTTCTTCGGCAACAGTATATTGTTTGTTTAACCCGATAAGCTGATTTTTAAGATTACTACGCTCACTTTCAAGAGACGCAACTTGCTCCTCTAGGGCATCTCTCTGGAAACTAACTTTGCCCAATTCAGATTGTAGATCTTTAACCTTACTTTCCTTCTTAGAAAGAGTTGTTTCTACACTAGTTTTATCTTTAGCTAGACCTAATAATTTTTCGTTTAAAGAAGCAATTTCTTCCTTGGCTTGAACATAATTTTTATCTAATTCTGAAATCTCGACTTTTAGTTGGTCTCTTTCTCCCTCTATGGTTGCTGCTTTATTCTTAAAACTGTTTTTCTCAGAATTAACTTTCGTTAATTTAGAATCCAAATTCTGGATTTCCTTTTCTTTCTTGGCAAGCTCAGTTTCAATCTTAGTCTTAATTTTAGTTAAAGCCGTAAGGTTCGTTTTTAAATAACTAGCCTTTTCTCTTGCTAACTTATGTTCTTTTCTAAAACCAAGGATCTCTTCCTCTAGCTTATTGCATGCACCTTCAACGGCTTCAAATTGGCTCCTTAACTTATTATTCGCTAACTCTTTTTCTCTTAAGATTGTTTCTAAGGCTTTAGCACGATTCTGGACAGCAGCATAGTCTTGAATTAATCCGGTCTGTTTTTTATCCAACTGGGAGTGTTTCTTTTCTAAATCCTGAAGTTGCTTTTTGACATTATTTTTTATTGAGCTTGCTTGGGTAAGTTTATCTTGGATAAGTTTTGTAGCAGCTTCTTTTTTTATAATAGTTGTCTCTAACTTAGCTTTAGCTTGACCTAAATTATCTAAATTTACCTCTAGGGAAGCAATATTCTTCGTAGCCTCTTTATAGTTAGCATCTAAACCTGAAAGGTCACTTTTGAGTGTATTCCGCTCATCTTCTAAGGAATTTACTTTATTTCCAAGACAAGCCATCTCAGATATGGCACCATTTAATTTGTTTTCTAAATCTAAAACCTTAGCATTTTTTTTAGAAAGTTCGTTTTCTAACTTTATTTTAATATTGCCTAAGCCAGAAAGCTTACCTTTAAGCCCTCCGGCTTCATCCTTTAAAATCTTAACTTGACCCTGCAGGCTAGTTTTTTCTGAACTAGCTTGAGTTAATTTAGAATGTAAACTATCTATTTTACTTCCTAAAGCTTCTCTCTCTTGCGTAAGGGCATCAAGCTGACCACTAATCTGGCTTTCTAACTTTTGAAGATCTGTCTTCCACTTTCCCCCGACAGTCTCAGCTCCAGCAGATAAAAAACAGACTAAAGACAAGTTCACTACTAAGATTAAAAACTTTAATCTAAAATCTTTCCCCATAAACCCCCCGTATTTTTAAAATTTCGCTATATTAACCCTCCCAACTATAGTAAAGCTTTTCAGCTTTATTAATAGTTACCACTTAAAATATCCAAACCAACTGGTCTGGGTTTTCTTATATCTTTTGTAGGTAAGACTAATTTTTTGTGAATCTTTCTCGCCTTCGTAGAAAACTCACTCTTAGGGTAATCTGAAATTAAAACAGCAAAAACCTCCCCAGCCATATCATAATCTTTAAGATCTTTGTAGTGAATCATTCCGGCCCGATATACTGCTTCAGCTGCCCGGTCACTTCCAGGAAATTCTATAGCAATGTGCTTATAAATATTTAAAGCTTGAGTCTTTCTAAAAGTTTTGCTTTTACGAATACTCTCTATGCCCACGCCTCTATCTAAAGCCCTAGCTCTACCGAATAGGCTTTCAACAAGCACAAGCTCTCCAGTGGTCTCAAAAGTACCATAAGCACTTTCTATGGCAGCAGCCTTCTCGCTTAATCGTTCCTTCTCCTCTTGTGAACGTAAAATCTTTGGAGTAATAAATACTGCTAACTCTATCTGTTCTACTGTCTTAGAAAATCTAGAGAAAATCCTTCCTATAAAAGGAATATCTCCTAAAATAGGAATTTTATCATGAGTTTCATTATCGGTATTCTTAATTAATCCACCGATAATTAAAGTCTCACCTTCTTTTACTCTCACTGTAGTGTCAGCTTCACGGGTAGTAATCGTAGGATTACCCATGGTGGTATCAGAAGAAGATACTTCCGGATGAATTCTCATTGTAATATAACCGTCATCATTAATAGTCGGAGTTACTCTTAAACTTGTTCCAACATCTACAAAATTAACAGTCTCAGTGGTTCCAGTGGTAGTCTGGGTTCTCTCGGAAATCGGATATCTGGTACCAATAAGAATCCGAGCTTCCTCGCCATTTAAAACTGCAATTGAAGGAGAAGCCAAAAGTTTAGCCTTTCCGTCTCTAACCAAAGCATCTATAGTTATTGGAATAGAAAAATCCTTCATAGTAAAAGTACTTATTGCAAGCTGGCCACCAGAAAGATCACCCTGACCCCCTGCCATATTTATTGTACCTTTTAATTGCTCTTCAGTAGAAGTACCGCGATCAAAAATACCATGGCCAGGATTATAATCAGCCTCTATAGAAAAGCCTAAGGTAGCCAAATCAGATGAGGTTATATCAACAATTCTAGCTTCAATCAAAACCTGCTGCGGGGCAATATCAACTTGAACCAGAAGCTTTTTAATCTTAGCAATATTCTTAGAAAAATCAGTAACAACTAAACTATTAGATACCTCATTTATCTTAATATTACCTTTAGATGAACCAACATCTCTTAGGAGGTTCAGAGCTTCAGAAGCAGTAATGTACTTTAGAAAAATTACCTGGCTATCCATATCTATTGCCTCAGGGTCACCAATAGCAACATAAACAATACCTTCGCGCTCAGAGAAAATAAGCCCATTTATCGTAAGAATAGCCTCTAAGGCATCTCTCACCGCGACATCTTTTAAACTTATAGTCACCTTGCCCTTAACTTTAGGGCCGGTAACAATGTTTAAGTCGTAGGTCCAAGAGAGCGAGCGCAAGACGGTAGCTAAATCTGCATCCTTGTAGTCAAGGGAGATCTTCTTATCTAACTTACTCTCAGGAACAAGCTCCTTTTTTACTTGATCAGGGGAAAGCACCTGCTTCCACTCTTGGGCAGCAATCCCTGTGAATATAATTGAAAAATTAAATATTATAATCAGGATTAAAATCAGAGGTCCTCCTCTACATTTTTTTTCGTAGATATTGTAATTATTCACTTTGCCTCCTTGTTTTTTATTAATCATCCAATTATTCTCACCCTTTAAATCTGCTTACCTATATATATGATAAAAACAAACTTCTCTTGTTCACCTTTCCATATTAACAATATATTCATCAGGCCCATCAGCAAATACTACAGCGTCAAAACGAATATCTTTAACAATATAATTATCTATTTCCGCACCGATACGAACTACTTCTCCATTTACAATTGCTGTTGGGCTCTTGGAATTAAAGGTTATACCCTCTAGTTTTAAATCTATTTTCTTAGTTCTAACAACCGGCTTGGCCTTAGAGACAAATATATTCCTTGATATAGCAAGAGGTTTTGATTCTGCAGCTCTAATCATTTCAGCAGTAGATATCTCGCCTAAAAGGCTAGAGAGAATAAGTCGAGCAGTTGGCCCACCCATACTATGCTTTGTCTTTTCTTCAGTGATATCTAATTCTTTTATAAGCAAAAATGGTGATATTGACTCTACTTTCTTTAGATAGTTAATAGTGTTGATATAGGGAGCATTAAATTTCAGCTCGATATAAATACTTGAATACTCTGCGCCTTCTTCTAATTTCTGACGTACTGAGCCCATCTTCAAATCCTTTCCAAGTCCAACCAGCTCAGTTAAAAGATCAGAAACGCTTCTTTTGCTGGGAAGAGTGCTCTCAATTTGACCGATTTCATCAAGCATTCTTTGGCACTCGCTACTTAAGAAATGAATATTTTGCCGCTGCTTATCTAGCTGTGGCAGCTTCTCTTGAAGACCGGTCAGTCGAGATTGGGCCTTCTTGGTTTGAAATTTATACCGGAATATACTTCTTGATAAAGGTTTATATATGATATTAAAGTAAGCACTGATAGCTATAGCTACTACTAGCCCTACTACTAAAGATTTTTCTTTGGGCTTTAGTTTATTAAAATTTAATAACTTCTCTATCATAACTACCTCTCTATATCCTCATCTGGGCAACAATCTCAAAACTATAGACATCTGAATTTTTCTTTACATCTCTTTGGGTATAAGTGAAAGTAACATCAGTAAAATTATCTGATTTTTTTAGAGTCTCGATTAACTCCATCACTACCTGGATATCTGAAGTTGAACCCTCAATATTTATTTTATCCTCCAAATATACCAGCTTAGTAATCCATATCTCCTCGGGTAGTAAATTAGCGACTTCGGCGAAAATGTCGGCAAAGCTCTCAGGCCGACGAGTTGCCCCCCTTAAAAAAATTAATCTCTCCTTAAGTTTTATCTTTCTTTCTAAGAACAAAGCCTCCTCTTGTGCTAATTTTAATTGCTGGGATTGAAGGCTACTCATTTGAGTCTGGACTATCTTGACTTCCTTGTTGACTGAACCCATCTTCCACTTATAGCTAGCAGCCCGGCCTACTTGAAATATTATCAAAACAAAAGCTACTGCTAATACTGAAATTGCAACTTTTACAGACCTATCCCTTAGATGATCTTTAATAAACTCTAAACCTTTTTTCTTCTCTCTAGGTATAAGATCAATTCTCTTACTGGGATCAATCCTCGAACCTATTGCCAAAGCTGCTGCAGTAGTAAACTCGCAAGCCTGAATCAATAAATTTGTCTTCTGCTCTCGAACGCTATCTGACAGTTTAAAGAACGAAAAGGGGTCAACCTTTTCCACGGGAGCCCCTAGCCTTGCACTTAAAAAACTATCCAGCTTTTTAAGTTTGGTTCCACCACCCGAGAGCATTAAAAGGTCGAACTTGGTAATTTGTGACTGAGTAACTTGATAAGAAAAATACTTAAAGGAATGGGATATATCCACTACAAAATTTTCCAAGGAAGAAATTAGACTTCGATAAACCTCTGCAGATTTATCGTCAGGCCCTTGAGGAGATTTTTCTGGCTCAACAAATACAGAAACTGTTTTATCCGGAGCCCAAAAGATAAGTCCATGTTCTTTTTTAGCCTTTTCAGCTTCTTCTTCACTTATCCGGCCATGCTGAGCAATCTGTTTAGTCATGTGATTAGAATTAATTGCTAGAACCCTGCAAAAAGACAGAGAACCGCCTTGAGTAATAGTTAAAACACTCTCCGCAGCTCCAATGTTAAGCCACAAGACTATCTCTTCTTTACCAGAAGGTTGTTTACGAAATTTATCTAAATTGGCTAAAGCCATTGGTGCCACCTCTATGGCTATTGGCTTAAGGCCTAAATCTTGAAGTAAAAGAATACGACTTCGGATTAATTCCCTAGAGGCACAAACTAACAAAATTTTTATTTGGGTAGAATTAGCCTTTACTAAATTCTCTCCCTTGATAAAACCATAAACAATTGCGTCTATTCCAAAACCAAAGGGACGCAGCTGAGTTACTTTCAGCCGGATTGCATCACCAAGCTCACCGTCAGACATTTGAGGAAAAATAAGATTATAAATCTGAGCATCTGAAGCTGATATGCCAGCTACTACTTCATGGCCAACATCATTACGTTCAATTAACTTCCCCAAAGTCTCTCTCTGATCAATGATCTCAGGGGCCTTTCCGGGAATTGAATATTCTTCCTTGTCAATACAGACAACCTCCAACTCACCCTTAGGCTGGCGTTGGGCTAATTGGATAATTTTAATGCTTGAAGTACCAATGTCTATAGCGGCCGGAAATTTTTTCAAGAAAATAGAAGATTTTGCTTTTGGCGAGACTTTGGGCGGACGCCTAAAATGGGTAAAGATAGTAGAGATTTTTTTGGGCTGTGATTTTGACTTCCCAAAGATCTCTTTTACGATATCTTTAGCCTGTTTATCCACATCTTTAGCTTGTTTTTCGTTCTTTTCTTTAGCCATAGCAAAGCTTAACCTATGCGTTAACGTATATCCTGTGGAAGCTTAAAATTTTCGATTTTTTCTGTTGTTTCCTGAACAAGTTTAGCTTCAGGAGAACCATCATCTACTACATCTTCACTCTTAACCTCTTGGTGTTGAGTCAAGGCAATTACTCTTTCAGTCAAAGCCATATAATCTTTAGCTCCATTAGATGTAGCATCATATTCAAAGATAGACTTTTTGTGAATTTGAGCCTCAGCAAGTTTAATATTCATCCGAATTGGTGTTGGAAATACTTTCTCTTTAAAGTGTCTCCTTATCTGACTTAATATATCTCTACTCATCCTAGTTCTAGTATCAAAAAGAGTCGGCAATATCCCCAAGAGGTCTAATTCTGAATTTAAACGGTCCTTTACAATTTGGATAGTCGAAAAAAGTTCTTTCATCCCTTCTAAAGAAAAGTAATGAGTTTGAATTGGTACGAGCAAAGTCTTGGCAGCGACGAAACTATTTATAGTTAAAAGATTAAGTGACGGCGAGCAATCAATCACAATGTAATCATAGTGCCTCTGGCCAGTATTTATCATCTTGTAAATAGCCGTCCGCAATCCCATCTCTCTTCCTAATAAGTCGGCAATTTCTAGTTGAGCACCAGTAAGCACTGAAGTGGCTGGAACAATATCTAATTTTTTAATCTTAGTTGGCAAAATAGCTAATTCTAACTCGACATTCTTCACCATAACATCGTAGATTGAATAACTTAGGTTCTCAACTTCAACCCCTAGACCCAAGGAAGCGTGAGCTTGAGCGTCTATGTCAATTAAAAGAACTGAAAAATCTTTATTAGCTAGACCAGCTGAAAGATTTATTGCTGTGGTAGTTTTACCAGTACCTCCCTTCTGGTTAGCAATGGCAATAATCGGTATATTTAAACTCTGCCTCAACTGCGAAGAACGATCAGCCCCTCCCTTTGCCATAAGGTTGTGAGGTCCTTTTGGATTTAACTTTCCAAAAAAAGTTTTAAAATCTTCAAACATTTTTACCTCCTACCCCTAAAGGGATGGCTTCGCCGATTAAACACTGTAGCCTCTATCTAATCTTTGCTTTATAAGCATTAGAGAATAACCTTCCTTCCTCAGCCGCTGAATTGTCTTATAAGTGTTACTAACCGCATCCCTGTCATAAAGACGAGTATTCCCCTTTCGATCCTTAATCTTAAATAGACCAAGATTGGTGTAGTAGTTTACACTAGCTACTGAAACACCCAATAATTTTGCCAGCTGATAGGTGGTTATTAGATTACTTCCCATGCCAAACCTCCTTTATTCACTTAATTATTTCTACTGAGATAAATATCATTAACAACACTTGTTAATATACACTATGAGAGCTGTTTTGTCAAGAACTAAGTATCTAATTTCAATTTAATGGTTGTAACTTTCGCTAATGGTTGGCATACAGTGAGATAAGAAAGGGAGCCTAGATCGCCTCTAGTATAGTTTTGATTACACTCGGCTTATTAAGGGTAAAGAAATGGAGCCTTTTAACTCCATTCTTCAGTAAATCCTGACATTGTTTTATAGTAAAATCAACCCCAGCCTTCTCTTGCTCCTGAGGATCTTCAGCAAGCTTAGTCATGGTTTCCTCAATGTTTTTAGGAATAGTTGTCCGACATATAGCAGCAAATTGCTTAACCTTAGCTATATCAGTTAAAGGTAAAATTCCCGGTAGGACCGGAATATCAATACCCTTTTTCTTCATCCTATCTAACAGTTTATAATAATAGGTATTATCAAAAAACATCTGGGTTAGGGCAAAGTCAGCTCCAACATCAATCTTTTGCTTAGTATACTCTAGGTCTTGCTCTAAGGAAGCAGTCTCAATATGTCCTTCAGGATACACAGCCACTCCAATACAAAAATGGCCATATTCTTTTATAGACTTCACTAGATTGAAAGCATAAGAAAAGTCTTGGTCTAGAAAATTAAAACCATTAATACCCTCAGGGGGATCACCACGTAAAACCATAATATTGTCAATACCCTTATTCTTATAGCCATCTAAAAGACTTCCTAAGGCATCAGATGATAAATCAAGACAGGTTAAGTGAGGGATAACCTCTAACCCTCTCTCCTCCAGAAGCAAAGAGACTGCATCCTGAGTTGCCCTCTGAGTAGTTCCACCAGCGCCACAAGTCATCGAAGTGTACAAAGGGTTGCACCCTCTTAAAGCTTTAATTGTTCGAATAAGCGCAGCTTTTCCTTTCTCACTCTTGGGCGGAAAAAACTCAAAAGCTACTCCCCTATCGTTTTGTTTAAGAATATCACTTATCTTCATCTTTAGATTATTTTACTAATTGACCCTGGCTTATGCAAGAAAAAGAATTCCTATTGCCTAGTTGAAAGATAGACAACCTCATTCTTAGCTGGCACTTGCACTTTAAGATTAAGCTTTTTAAGATTAGTCCGTAAAACATCTGACTGTTCTTTTTCACCGTGGACAATAAAAACTTCTTTTAATTTACCCTGGCATTTTTTAACATATTCAACGAGCCCATCTTTATCGGCATGAGAACTAAAAGCATTTAAAGTAATAATTTCAGCGTTTAGTTCCTTCGGCATTCCGAATATCTTAACTTGCTTCTTACGTTCTACAATGCGCCTTCCTAAAGTATTCTCTGCCATAAAACCGATTACAATAATCATGTTGTGAGGATTCTCAATATTATTCTTTAAATGATGAAGGATACGCCCGCTCTCGCACATTCCAGAAGCTGAAATAATAATCATCGGACCTTTTTCATCATTTAACCTCTTAGAATCGTTTAAATTTGTAATGTACGTAATATTATCATAACCTAGAGGGTCTTCCTCTCTTTGGAATGCTTCTCTTGTTATGTCGTCAAAATACTCCCAATTCTTTCGAAATACCGTTGTTAGATTAACAGCCAATGGACTATCAACATAAATAGGAATTTTTTTAACTTTCTTCCTTTTCATTAACTCGCTCACGAAAAACACTATCAATTGAGTTCGCTCTAAGGCAAAAGAAGGAATAATAATCTTTCCTCCACGCTTTACTGCTCGATTAATAGCCTCAGCTAACTTATCTTCAGCCGCTTCTATACTACTATGTTTTCTTCCACCATAGGTACTCTCAATAATAAGGTAATCAATACCCTCGGGCACTTCCGGATCCCGCAGCAGCGGCATACCATAACGGCCTAAGTCAACGGCATAGGCTATTCTGGTTATTCCTCGAGAAGTTTTAATATCTAGAACTGACACTGCCGAACCAAGAATATGGCCAGCTTCAAAAAAAGTTAAATCTATCTCTTTAGAAAGGGCAAACTTAGTGTGATATTCAAGAGATCTTAGATACTTAAGAGACTTCTCGGCATCATGTTTAGTGTATAATGGAAATCTCAGCGGCAGACCTCTGCGCTTATTAATCTTATTAACATACTTTATGTCTTCCTCTTGAACATAGCCGCTATCGGGAAACATATAATGGCATAATTCTTTTGTCGGAGGGGTAGTAAAAATATGAGCTCTATACCCCTGTTTTATCAGAGCAGGGATATTACCGCAGTGATCTATGTGAGCATGTGATAAGACACAGGCTTTTAAGCGCTGAGGATTAAACGCGAAGTTGGAATTAACTTCATAAGCTTCATCACGACGCCCGTGAAAAAGTCCACAATCCAATAAGACTTCAGATCTACCGGCCGATATAAGATGCATTGAGCCGGTGACTGTTCTTGCCCCGCCACAAAATTGAATAGTTAACGCCACTTATTATACTCCTCTTCAAATGGAGACGGTTCTTTCCGTCCTTATTCATTATACATCAAGATGTTATGACTAGACAATTATTTTATTAAGAAAAACCTTTTATTTTATTTTTCCGTGTTATACTATTTTAAATAATTTATTATCTTAAAATGAATTTAATTATTACTTGCAAAAAAAACTACGAAAATATCTTAGCCGGTGAAATGGCATTAAGCAATATTGATGCTATATCTAGTGGCCTCGGTTATATTTTCGCCACGTCCGACCTTAAAACTTTAAAACTTGAATTTTGTTTTGCCGAACTTATATTAAAGGACCCTTATAGAATATCAGCAAATTCAGCTAATGCTTTAGCAATTAAGCTTTGCGATCTATTCACCGAGTATATCAAAGATAAAGAAATAAGACTTTCTTTGCCTTTTATTTTCGCCTCCAGCCCCCAAGATAAGCTTAACTTAAGAGTTAAGACGATTAAAAAAACTTGGTTTCAAAAAATCAGTAAAAAGGTCTCCCGGGTATCAAAACTTCTCAATGAAAACCTAGCTCTTACTGATGATTTTCAACAAGGGTTTTTTGTTTATTTTACCGGCTTCAATGAGGCTTTTGTTTCTTTCTCGGCTTTTTCCCAAACTCAGCAACGGATGCAAATGGACCCTCAAGCTCCTTCACGTTCCTACCTAAAAGTAGAAGAAGCCTACCAGCTTTTAGGCACTCAGCCCAAGATGAATGAGACTGTAATTGATATGGGAGCAGCTATCGGAGGTTGGAGTTGGAGCGCACTTAAACGTCAAACTAAAGTAATAGCCATAGACAATGCCTCACTTAGAGAACCGGTGAAATCTCACCCTAATCTTACTCACCTAAAAGAAGATGCTCTAAAATTTAAACCTGATAAAAATAAAAGCGCTGATTGGCTTTTCTGCGATATAATCGCAAACCCCGATGTAATCCTAAAACTTTTAAGTACCTGGTTAAAAAAGGCCTGGTGCCGTAAGTTTATAGTGAATTTAAAAATTGGTCGCAGTGACCCAATAGCCCTGATAAGAAAGATCAAAGACGTAGAAACCGGTATTACTCCCTATTGTTCCTCATTAAAAATCCGGCAGCTTTATCATAACCGTGAAGAAATCACTCTAATCGGAAAACAAATTTCTTTTTCAGAATAGGATTCACCTAAACAGGCAAAGAAAAACCCTCTGGTCTCATCAGAGGGTCTCTTAATGTAAAATACTGGCTCCCCGGGTAGGGCTCGAACCTACGACCTATTGGTTACACACTGACTCACATTACTGTGAGAGTCGGACTATACCTTTACCATATCCTTTACGGACTTAGGCAGCAAGTGTCTAGTCTCTGCACCTTCCCTTGATATCAAAGATATCAAGGGCTTGGCTCAGGATTGCCCTTACATTGAAGGGTTTCCCTGAATTTACTCGCTTTTTCCCGTTTCCGCGCTCAGCATCACTTTGCTTCGCGCTCGGTTTACACCTTGCGATTTCTCACAAGAGCTGCTAACTTGGGCATGAATTTCTCGATGACAATTGGCACAAAGCAAGATACACTTATCCAACTCTTCCTTAACTCTCTTCCAACTACGAGTGTAACCTTTAGAAGAGATGCTGAAATTTTTCTCGGAAGAAGTGGTATGGTGGAACTCTAAAGCTTCCACGCATCGATCATACCCACACCGCTTGCACTTACCGCCTTTATACTCAAGAGCCATCTCTCTTACCTTCTTCCTTCTTTTGCGAACTGCGGCTATCAAATATTGTCGGCGATCTGCATAACGGCGCTTATCTCGCTTTACCAATCTCACCTCATTCATTTGCCCTCGGCACAGCCAACCGCTCTACCAATTGAGCTACCGGGGAAATCCAAATTTTCAAAGATAAAAGTTTTTCAATTATAACCCATTTGCCCATTAGCGTCAAGCTACAGCTTTACGCTCTAGTAGGGCCTTTCCTAAGGTTGCTGAGTCAACATACTCTATCTGAGTACCTAAAGGTATACCTATAGCGATCCTATAGATTTTTATCTTATATCGGGATAATTTCTGAATCAAGAATTGCGCAGTTAGCTCACCATCATTATCAGGGTCAGTAGCAATTACAACCTCTTTTATCTGATCCTTTTCTATACGATTAATTAGCTTTCTTAAGTTCAGGTCTTCACCACCGACCCCTTCCATCGGTGAAATTGAACCCAATAGACAATAATAAAGGCCGTTATAGCGAGAAGTCTTTTCAATAGCCATAATGTCCTTAGGCTCCTCGACAACACAAATAGTATCCTTCTCTCTCTTATGGCTTGAACAAATAGAACAAACATCTTTAGTAGAAAAATTATTACACATTTTACACGGTTTTATGTGACTATGGATTTCCTCCATATTCTCAGCTAATTCCTTTACCTGTTCACTATTCATCTTCAATACATGGAATACCATTCTCTCAGCGCTTCTTCGGCCTACGCCGGGAAAACACGAAAAGCTTCTTACTAATTCATTAAAAATCTTAGAAAAACTACTCATCGTCACTCTGGAATTTACCACCAAAAGTATCTAGAAGCTCATTAAGAAAAGTATCGTCCTCCGTTGCCTCTTTTTTACTCTTTTCCCCCTTAAGACTAGCCTTTGATTCCCTTTCATTAGCGTTTTCAGGATTTTGGTATGCAACCGAAGAAGAATTCTGGGATAAATCCTGAAGAATAAATTTTATCCCAATTGTTTTATTCATGAGTTTAGAGATAATCCCCTCGATAAATTTTGTATTCTTGCCATTCTCTGCACACTCCTTGTGGAAGTAATCGGAAGGAGAAAAAGCAATAGTTGCTACAGAACCTCTTGAGGATATTGGCAGAGCAAAAGAAAGATGTGAAGCAAGAGCAGCTCTCTTTGTTTGTATAACAGATACTATCTCTTTCCATCTAACTTTTATTTGGCCAATTACAGCATCATCAGAAGGGGCACCCTCTTCAATATCTTCACTCAACTCAATCTCACTAGAATGATCATCCTCTTGAGGGTTAATATTCTCTATTTCAAAATCCAAATCATCAGTACTTATATTTACTTCTTTTTTTTTCTTCTCTACTAATCCGGGATTGTCAATTGGCTTACTTATCTTAGAATTATCTAATATTGGCTGAATATGCCTTATCAAAGCTAGCTCTAAAGGAATCCTAACTGTATTTAGACGCCCTGACAGCTCTTTAGCTTCAATAAGCAGATCAATTATCTTTAGAATATCCGAAGTTGAAACTTCTTCGGAAAGCTTAGAAATAAATTCCTTACTCTGAGGTGAAACATCACTAAGCTCTTTAAAGTTTTTTAAACTAATCTTTGCTAAAAGAAGATTCCTTAAATGCTCAATAAAAGCATTTAAAAATATTCCTAAATCCTTTCCGTCATTCACAGTCTTATCAACAAAATTCAAGCAGGCTTCTAAGTCCTTATGAATCAAGGCCTTAAGAGCTTGGTTTAGACTTTCCTCATCAATTATTCCCAGAAATGAAAAAATATCCTCTAGGGAACCTTTTTCCAAAACAATCGGAGTAAGTTGATCAAGCAAAGATTCAGCATCACGAATACTACCGCCAGCAGCTCGGCCAATAGTATAAAGCAAATTTTCTTCTATCTTTACCTTCTCTGCTGCAGCTATCTTTTTAAGCTTACCGACAATTTTCTCCAAAGAAATTAAATTGAATTGAAATTTCTGACAACGCGAAAGAATCGTTGGTATAACTTTATGAGGGTGGGTAGTAGCGAAAATAAACTTTACATGAGCCGGCGGCTCTTCAAGTGTTTTAAGTAAAGCGTTAAAGGCTTCTTGAGTTAACATATGAACTTCATCAATGATATAGATCTTATAACGCGAATTAACCGCTGATAGCTTTACATTCTCTCTTAGTGTTCTGATATCATCGATCCCTCTATTAGAAGCACCGTCAATCTCAATAATATCTAAAGATTGGCCCTTGGCGATCTCTATACAACTAGGACAATTTCCACAAGGAGTAACTGTTGGCCCTTGATGGCAATTAAGCGACTTAGCTAAGATTCTTGCTAAAGATGTCTTACCAACCCCCCGAGGGCCACTGAAGAGATAAGCATGATGAACCCTATCGCTACTAATAGCCTTCTCTAGTGATACTACCACATGTTCCTGGCCTATTACTTCGCTAAAGTTTTGCGGCCGATACTTTAAAGCAAAAGCTAAATAACTCATATTCTCTTAATTATTAAGGTAACTAAAAATCCTATATATCCTAAAAACATAATTAGACCTTCACTGCGGCTTATTTTATACCCAGTACGCATAAGTGTAAAGAAAAGTAAGGTAAAAATAATCAAAGCCGGCATCTCAAAGTTTAATATTACGGGATCTAAATTAATTGGCCTAATCACTGCAACTAATCCTAAAACAAAAAGGATATTGCAGATATTGCTTCCAATAATATTACCAACGCTAAGACTTGGAACCCTTTTAATCGAGGCAGTTAAAGAGGTAGCTAACTCCGGCAAAGATGTCCCGAGAGCAAATACAGTAATACCTACAATCCAAGGACTTAGGCCAAATACTTTTGCCAAACCTACTCCACCTCTTACCATTATATCTGCTCCCCAGATCAATCCGGCTAAAGAAAGCAAGATAATCAAAAGAACTGGCCGGTGAGTAGTAAATTTATCAAGGGATTTCTTTATCTTAAAATTCTTGATCTCGTTCTGATTAAATGTCTTCTTAGAACCGAAATAAGAAACAAAACAAAAAATCACGAACATAGAAATAAAAATTAAACCATCAAGACGACTAAGAAGAAGATCTAAACTCAAAAAATAAAACAAAAATACCGAAAACAATAAAAACGGAACTTCTCTTTTAAAAATACTCTTATCTACCTTAAAAGGCCGAAAGATTGCACATAATCCCAGGATTAAACCGATATTAGCAATGTTGCTGCCAAGGATGTTACCTAAGGCTAGGCCTTTTTGATTTCGCAAAGCTGCCATTATTCCTACCCCAGCCTCAGGAGCACTAGTACCGATAGCAACTAATACAGCTCCAATAAATAAAGGGGTTAGCTTAAATAGAAAGGATAATTTTACTGAAGCTTGAATTAGCCAATTTGAACTTATAACCAAGATAATAAGGCCAACAATAAACAGCAACAGGCTAGATGTTATTTCCATTTCTTATAATGCTCCTACAAGTAAAACAACGGAGAGGCAGGGATTCGAACCCTGGGTACGGGTTTCCCCGTACAGCGATTTAGCAAACCGCCGCACTAAACCGGGCTATGCGACCTCTCCGAGAATTTTATGAAATAAAATTATCGGACCTCGAACCCCACTTTATGGGGTGAGAGGTTTTTCTTCTTTTCTCTTTAAAAAAGGTTTTTAAAATTTGAGCACACTCTTTTTCCAAAACTTTTCTTTTAACTCTTATCTTGTGATTGAGCCTTAAAGTATTCATATCTATCTTTGACCCAAAAGCTCCTGTTTTAGGATCAGTTGCTCCAAAAATTACTCTTTCAATACGACTAAGAACTAAGGCTCCGGCACACATTGAACACGGCTCTATTGTAACATAAAGCTTGCACCCTTTAAGCCATTTTGACTTCAAGTAGCTTGCAGCCTGTGTAATGGCAATCATTTCAGCATGAGCAGTAGGGTCATTTAGATACTCTATCTGATTGTGGGCCTTAGCAATAATTTTATTCTGATAAACAATAATGGCCCCTACTGGAACCTCATCCTTCTCGTAGGCTATTTTGGCTTGCTCCAGAGCCTTACCCATATAAATCTCATCTTTTTCCATTAATCGTTCTCTTCATATATATAGGTAAAATAATCAAAAGAAGCCTAAGTTTCTCACCTTAAGCATTAGATTTTAACATGTCCTTGGTTACTTTACAAGTAAAATGCCATTTCTCAGTAAAAGCTGGCCCGGCGCCAATTAAAACCGCTAGATTTACCGTTTAAGCCAAATATTTTTTAGTATTATAGTAGATAATCTCCTCTAGGGGGGTGTGATTAAGATAAGCCTTAATTTTAGAGTCCTTATTTGAAATCTCAGATACATTTTCATTATTTGGCCAAGGCAAATTCTTAAGACTTAATCCCAAAAAATAAATTGTTTTAAGAATAGCATAAACAATTGGCAAAAGTGCACTTAAATGTGGTCCGGAAACAACGATACAATCTAATCCGCCTAACATCGAAATCCCTTCCCCTATATACTTAAAAATTTGGGTTTTGTAAATATCAAAACTCAATGTAACATTAGAATCTTTTCCGTATAATTTATAAAGCTGAAAAAGATCAAGATCATAACCGCTAACCCCTAAAAACCCGCTCTGATTTTTTAAAACATCGTCTATTTGATGTATTGAAAATTTATGCTTTTTCATTAAGTAAAAAATAATACCCGGATCTAAATCCCCGCAGCTAGTCTTTCCCATCACCCCCTCCAGAGGCGTATAGCCTAAACTTGTAGATAAAGGCTTATTCTTGTAGACTGATGAAATCGTAGTCTGTCTATCTAAAACTATCGAAATAACTTTCGCCCCCGATAATACTTCCTTTGCGTTAAACTCATGATAAATACCACCAAAACCCCAACGCCTAATATTGCTATTACTGGAATACTTATAAGGAAGGGAATAACGCTTAGCTTCTTGGGGAAGATTTGAAAAAAAGGAGGTTTCAAAAAATACAAAAAATGGAACTTTTGCTATCGAAGCCCTGAAAGATTTTATCACTTTTTCCGCTAAAGGAACGTAAAAGGGGTAAAGACTTAAAAGTTTTCTAAACTTCTGATAAAAATTTTTATCAACCAAACAAGGCTTTTTAAAATAATCTCCTCCAAATAAAACTCTAAAAGATATTGCCTTTATAGTATTTTTTTTCTTTAACTTCTTTAAATAAAAATCTAGATTTTTAGAAATTAAAATATCCTGGGTATCTAAAGTAAAACTCTGAGGTAATAAACCCAAGCCTTGTTTAAAAGTCCAGATTTCGGTTTGCTTTAGCGATAAACTAACTACAACTATCATTTCTCTAACACCTTATAAACTTCTCTAGCGATCATTATCTCTTCATCAGTGGGAATAATTAAAATCTTAGCTTGAGAATCAGCTGTAGATACGTCTTTTATGCCTTTTAAATAATTATTATTTTTTATTTTATCTAATTTTATGCCTAAGAAATCTAATCCTCTGCAAACACCCTCTCGCACCAATGGAACGTTTACGCCAATTGAATCAGTAAAAATTAAAATATCGGCTTTTTTAAGTAAAAGTGAGTAAAATCCTATATATTTCTTTACTCTATTAACATACATGTCGAAAGTCATTTTTTTTCTTTTATTCTTAGAAGTATTTTTTATAAGGTCTCTTAAATCCGAAGAAAATTCTGAAATACCCAATATACCACTTTTTTTATTCAGTATAACTTCTGCCATTTCAGCGGAAAATTTTTCTTTAAACATAATGTAAAAAACTACTCCTAAATCTATATCTCCGGAACGAGTATTCATAATCAGCCCCTCTAAAGGAGTAAAACCCATAGAGTTATTTATTGATTTTCCTCCTTCTATCGCAGATACACTTGAACCCCCGGTCCCTAAGTGACAACTGATTATTTTTTGTTTTTTGGCTGAAGTTTTTAAAAATTTGCAAGCCTCTTGCATAACATATTTATGTGAAATACCATGGAATCCGAATTTCCTTAAGCCATACCTCTTACTAACTCTCCTAGATATTCCATAAGTAAACAGTTCCTTGGGAATTGTAGAATGAAAAGCAGTATCAAAAACCAAATACTGAAAAATATTCGGAAATCTTTCACTACAAAGCTTAATTAGATTATAGGAAATTAAATTATGAATCGGGGCTAATGGTAAGGTGTCTTTCAATTTCCTCAGAACAACTTTTTTTACTTTAGTGGTTTTAGAGAAGAAATTGCCCGGGTGGACATATCTGTGGGCAAAAACATCGAATTTTATATCTTTATTACGTTTACTATCTCCCTTTATTAATTCCATTATTTTAACAAAAGCAGATTGATGATCAACTAAATTAATTTCGAAAATCCTTGGCTTCTGACCCAATACCGAATGAGTAACCAAGGGAGTCTTTTGAGTTTTTATACCTACTCGCTCGACTTCGCCCCAAAGTAATTCCTTTCCAGAAGGCATCCGTATTATTTTGTACTTAAGAGACGAGCTTCCGCAATTAAATACTAATATATCTATAGTTTTATTTTTAAATCTCATCCAAATTCCAGCCAAAAGCCGGCATACCAATATTTCTATATGCTATCAATGTTTGTCCATAAACTGCTTTTTCTAGCTCGGCCATACTTAAAGATACTTGTTTATCCTTAAGAAGAGTTTCACAACCAGCACCAAAACCAATTGTCGGTATTCCTAATTGGCCAAAAGTATATGAGCCTTCGGTTACAATATCTTTCCAATAACCAATAGCAGAATTTAACTTCCCTACTTTCAGGGACTCTAAAGAATTTATAACAAAAGGATTATTACTTTCTATCCTCCAAGGCATAAACTCTTTGCGTGAAATTACCTCAAAACCGGAATCGGTTTTGATTTTTTCTTTTGCTATAGCAGTATTTATATTTACGCTCACTTGGCCTTGGTAAAGATTTTTTGCAATAGTTTTAGCTTTGTTTAATATTTTTTTTGCATTTTCTTCAGGAACAAATGACCTATCTACAACCACCTTAAATTCATTAAAGGCTTCCGCAGGATTATAGCCACTATAACTGACATCTTTTATTTTAAGAGTTGAATTCCCTAAAGCGCAATCACTAGGTAAATTTTTTGAGACTTTTTCAAGCTCATTTATAAGCGGAAACATAGTTCCTAAAATATTTATTCCTTTATTTTCAAGAAAATAATTTCCGAATTTACCCTTAACGATTATTTCATACTCAATCCTCCCTTTATGGCCAAGACAGAGATTAAAGTTAGTCGGCTCACACAAAAGAATTCCCTTTATTCTTTTAAGACTTCTTTTAGGATAATTATCAAACAGATACTTAATTCCAAAATCGCTACATTCCCCCCGAGGAACACAACAAACAATTAAATCCCCATTCATAGGAATCATAGCACTTTTTATAAGCCCACCGGTATAAATACTTGATATTATTCCGGCTCGAGAATTTATGAGCTGTTGCCCGGTTCCTGAAAAAGAACTTTCTTTATCGGGGAAATTAGTATGTGAGATTAAGATCAAATCTTCACCCTTACCTAATCCAGATACTTTACCAATAATATTTCCGGCAGGATCTACCTTAACTGAATCATACCCTAAGCCTTTCATTGCTTCTTTAAGAATATTTTTAAACTTATGCTCAGTATTTCTTGTGAGATTGAATTCAGAAACTTTTTTAGAAAAAACACCAAAATCCCTATTTAAACCTTGTAATTTTCTCTTAATTAATTTATACATAAGATACCTCCTATTTATACTTACCTAAGTCTTAATTAAAAAGTTGGCGGCGTAACCACCCATAAAGCCTCTGTAGTCGTTTTATACAAATTCCTGAAAGAATGCTCAACGCTAGAATTGAAATAAATACTATCCCCTTTCTTTAAAACATATTTATTCTCGTTTAAGGTTATTTCTAATACTCCCTTAATTACCAAAACAAACTCTTGCCCAAAATGCTTATAACTAGACTTTCCCGAGCTAGCATTCTTGCCCAAAGTAAACAACAAAGGTTCCATTTGTTTGTTTGGATTCGAAGAAGTTAAAAGAAACATCTCTATACCTTTACCCATTTGCTTTAAAGCTTTACGTTGGTTTTTCTTAACAACCGGATCAGTAATTTTACTATCCTCCCCCATCAGCCCCCCTACAGTGACCTGCAAAGAGTTAGCTAAGTTTTTTAGACTACTTAACGAGGGAAAAGCTTTTCCTGTTTCAACTTGAGACAGAAAACTTGCGCTTACATCTAACTGTTTAGCCAACTCTCGTAAAGTAATACCCTTTTCCTCTCTTACCCGTTTTATATTTGCACCAACAATTTTCATATTGCCTCCTTTTACTTAGAATATACCTTAAAAACTTCCTCCTGTCAAGTATAACTTAACAATTCTATATTTTTTTAAGTATTACTTAACAAGGTAAATATCTTTTCCCAGCAGATTATTTAATCAAAAGTATTAAAAAGAGTGGCGGAGAGGGGGAGATTCGAACTCCCGGATCCTTACGGATCACACGCTTTCCAAGCGTGCGCACTAAGCCAGGCTATGCGACCTCTCCGAGAATTTAGAAATTAAATTATATATCTAGGAGTTTACGGGCGTCTCTCTTGCCCAAAGACTTCTTAAAATCATCAAAGTCAATGATAGCTATTCGCGGCCTCTGATCCCTTACCTTCCGTAAGTAAGAAATTTGGAGCTTTCTTCTAAAGCCAATATATTTAAAAATTGCTGAACATTCAGGACAAGCTCTAGCCTTTGAATTAATACCAACTTTATGACATCCGAAACACTCAGCTGATAAGTCACCAACTACAAGAAGGTGCTTTTCAACATCGGCTAAATCAAGATCTTCCCATAGGCGAAGCCATCCCTTTAGGGATACTCTTACAAAGCTTTTCACTTCTTCCGACCCTTTTTCTTGTTATAAAAGTTCTTTATAGCCTGATGCACTTGCTCAGGGGTTTCAACAACTGTAAATAAATTTAGATCTTTTTTATCTATAGTCCCCTCTTTTATTAATCGGGTTTGACACCATTCCAATAGTCCTGCCCAAAAATCTTTATTAACTAAAACAATCGGAGCCGGCTCGATTCTTAAAGCCTGTACCAAGGAAAGATTTTCAAATAACTCATCAAGAGTGCCAAAGCCACCGGGAAAAACTACAAAAGCATAAGAATGCTTGGTAAACATTACTTTTCTTACAAAGAAATACTTGAATTCCATCAAGTAATTAATATAAGGATTAGGAACCTGCTTTTGAGGAATAAGAATATTCAAGCCTACCGATACTCCTCCGGCCTTTTTTGCACCTCTATTAGCTGCCTCCATTATTCCGCCTCCGGCACCAGTAATTACAGTATAGCCCTTCTTAGTCAGGGTATAAGCTGTATCAGAGGCTAGTTTATAGTAAGGATGGGTCTTAGGGGTAGCTTTTGAGCCAAAGACAGATACTCCCCGCTTAATTTGAGATAAGCCCTCAAAGCCCTCAACAAGCTCACTCATAATCCGAAAAATACGCCAGGTATCAGCAGGCGAAGCCGTCCCTTTAGGGATAGTAACAAAATCATCCTTAAAGGTCGTTTTTAACTGTTCACTCGTGAGAGGTTTGCTCCTAGTAGTAACTCTTTTTCCCATTTATTATCCTCCTTTTCTGTTCTCCCTGTTTAAGCCGGTTGTTTAATCCGGGCTTAAACAACCTTTGTATAAATATTATACTTAAGTTTGTAATAAAGGCAACCTTATTACTTACGTTTAAAACGAATCCTTCTACGCAAACGTCTGCAAACTGTCGTTATCCTTCCACACCCGGTGTGGAAGGATGGTCTGTCTGCAGGGATAAAAGGGAGTTGACCCCTTTATTCATTGCAAAAGTGCAAATCTCATTAAAAAACCCCGTACCAATTAAGGTACGGGGTTGATTTGTTAAACTAAGTTGGGTTAGAAGTTTACAACAAGTCCGCCTCTTACAGAGTAGGCAGAATTGTCATTAGCTTCAGCAAAAACTTTGCCA
>Ga0208769_1000230_pt1 | contig 29859 bp, 31 predicted proteins | sample AntAceMetag02UKC_FD_184768 | JGI IMG/M metagenome (GOLD analysis project Ga0208769, IMG submission 184768) | Saline lake microbial communities from Ace Lake, Antarctica- Antarctic Ace Lake Metagenome 02UKC (SPAdes) (version 2) | ecosystem: Environmental > Aquatic > Non-marine Saline and Alkaline...
CATTATTCAAATACCTGGTGTATTAACTGGAGCCAGAGTATCTCAGCCTGGAACCTTGCCCGAGTTTATCATTGCAGATTCTTGTCCCCGTCCCCTGGTTCGCGAGTTTCTCGGTGGATTATTTGGCGGTGATGGACACACATGTTGTCTAGGAATGCATCGTGGAAAGCGTGACATTCTTACTTCTATTGAGTTTTCCCAGTCTAAATATAGCAATCAGTTGGATTCGTTGCAGACTATGATGGAGCAACTTCAAGGGTGTTTAAAAAAGTGCGGAATCTACAAAACCACTATTCCAAAAGCTAAGGAAACCACGTTTTCCAAGAAAAAAAAGGGCGAACTTCGGTCATACCAAATAAACCTTCACTTGGAACTAAGCGAAATCATTCCGTTTGCCGAAAATATTGGATTTCGTTATTGCTGTCACAAGTCACAAAGACTTGAGGCAGGAGTATCATATAGACGCATGCGAAGTGAAGTATCACGCCAGCACAACTGGTTGGTAAAGCATGTGGATAATGCAGTTAACTTTACAGAGTTAAAAAAGGTGAATCCTCTAAAAAAGATTGATACCAAGCAAGCGATTTTAACGGCAGTAAGAGAATTACAAAAAATTGAACCACTTGTTCACGAGTATGCGATTCCTTCTGCTCACGACATGGTTGACCATTGTGTTAAAGGAACACAATTTGGAAAGTTTACATCCAAATCGTTTCCTACTGCAGAGCAATTTATGCAGGAAATTGGGGCATTAGACTGGTTTAATAACGACATTGACTTAAATGAAACATATATTAAAGACGCTGTAAATAATGATAATGAAGAAATAAATGAAGAAATAAATGAAGAAAATATAACAGACCAAGAAGCAAAATCATCTATGAGATATGGAGTTCATCGCGACTATGATGGTCTCCCCACCATGGATTTAATGTTGATTGATATTCGCCCTGACGGCGTGCATCCTGTATTTGACATTAATGTAGACAAGGTGCATTCATTTCTGGCCAACGGTATTGTTGCTCACAATTGCATTGGAGCACACGGAGCAGCAGGATTAATGCGAGAACGGCTGTACGAGTCATCCGACAAATATGCAGTGCATGTTTGCAACGAGTGCGGACTTATTGCTGCATATAACGATGCTAAACAACTACATTTGTGCAAGACATGTGAAAATCGCACCAACTTTTCCAAGGTGGAAATTCCATATGCGTGCAAGTTGCTATTTCAGGAATTAACATCTATGAATGTTGTGCCACGCATTGTAACATCTGATTCAATAATGGCAAACAAGTAAATTATATTTAAACTTTAAATACATTTTTTTACTAATCTATTTAAACACTTTGTTAGTATAGTAACTAACAAATGCTAGGAAATAAAAAAATAAAGGTAAGTATTTGCACCCCCACTTATAATCGTAGACCCTTTATTCCATACCTCATTGAATGTGTTAAGCACCAAACGTTTCCCCTTGACCAACTAGAATGGATTATCGTGGACGACGGGACTGATCCCATTAGTGACCTGGTTCAGCACTTGCCTTGGGTCAAATATTATTTTATACCCGAAAAAATGCCCCTCGGTAAAAAACGTAACTTAATGCATACATATTGCTCAGGCGAATTTCTTGTATACATGGACGATGACGACTTTTACCCTGAAGAACGAGTTTCGCATGCGGTTGAAATGCTGGAAGCATTTCCCGAGTTTCTTATTGCAGGTACTAGTGAAATGCATATGTACTTTAAAAGTGTATCCGCATTGTATCAGTGCGGACCATATGGCGACTCAGTAGCAACGGCTGCAACATTTGCATTTCGTCGTGAACTTTTGAACAAAACACAGTATGCTGACACTGATGGCTTTACTGAAGAACCGCATTTTTTAAAAACAGGGGGTATTGTCTTGCAGCTAAACCCATTAAAAACCATATTGGTTGTGTCACATCCCCACAATTCTTTAAACAAAGAAATATTGTTGGAAAATCCAGGGCAGTTTCTTTTGTCACCATCTCGGTTCCAAGTTGCCGACTTTATTAAGAGCCCAATTTTAACAGATTTTTATATTTATACAGCCGACCTTTTACTTTCACAATATGATTGTGGAACCAGACAAAATAAACCACAGTTGGATTTGGTTCGTTTATCCAATATAGAACTAGAAATTAAATCAAAGACAAGCATAAATTTAGCACAGCAACTAACAAGTATTGTGCAGTCTATGCCGTACAAGCAAATGAAGGAAGCGTTGGAGGCAAAAATTGATAAACTTCAAAATCAAATACTATTGCAAAAAGATAAATCAAATGTATAAATAAAAAAAGTAAATGGTAATAATAACAATGAGTGCTTCTATTATTACCGCATTAGGTTTAGGACTGTTAATTTCGTATAGTGTTGTGCAATTATTACAATTTTATGGAGTTGGAATTGAATCATATGGATTTTATTTAGCATTTTACATGTTTTTGTTAGTTAGTGCCTTTGTTCTTCCGCAAACATACTCATCTTTATAGTATTTAAACCAGCTTTTATTTTACCAAAGCGTTTATTAAAAATATGAATTTTTCCTTTTATATTCATATTTTCAAAAATACTTTTTTCTGAATTAGTATAATAATATACTTCGCATCCATGTACTTCTTTATGAAAGAATTCAGTAAAAGTATTTGCATATACTTCAATATCTGAAAAATCTTGAGATTCTTGGTGGTTGCATTGTAATGTATTATCTGTGTATTTATCTTGGCGTTCTAAATTACGCAATTTATTTTGTTGCTTTTTTTTTTGTTTTTTTTGTTGTTTTGCTTCATATTTAGATTCCATGTTATTTTTATAATATTAATTCTCTTTTATATCGCAAAATGGTTGAATAATATTTCATTTTTTATAAAAAATGAAAATGAAATATATATATAAATTAATATTATAAAAAATAACATGGATGTAGAATTACCAATGTGTTTGTTAGATTGGATAAATAAAGATAAAATATATTGGAATGGTTTGTCTCAAAATCCGTCAGAAGGTGCTATCCAAATGTTAAAAAAAAATCCAGATAAAATAAATTGGGCTTGGTTGTCTAGAAATACGTCAGAATGTGCTATCCGGTTTCTAGAACAAAATCAAGATAAAATAGTTTGGTATTGGTTTTCTTACTATCCCTCAGAACGTGCTATACAGTTGCTAGAAAAAAATCCAGATAAAATAGATTGGAGTGATTTGTCTAAAAATCCGTCAGAAGGTGCAATCCAGTTGCTTGAAAAAAATCAAAGTAAAATAAAAGATTGGCTTTGGTTGTCTCAAAATACGTCAGAACGTGCCATGCAGTTGTTAGAAAAAAATCCGGATAGTATTAATTGGTCTCTGTTGTCTAAAAATCCGTCAGAAGGTGCAATCCAGTTGCTTGAAACAAATCAAAGTAAAATAGATTGGTATTACTTGTCTGCAAATCCGTCAGCCATGCAGCTGCTTGAAAAAAATCAAGATAAAATAATTTGGACATATTTGTCTTGGAATCCGTCAGAAGGTGCTATGCGGTTGCTAGAAAAGAATCAAGATAAAATAGATTGGTATAACTTGTGTTTAAACTCGTCAGAATGTGCTATGCGGTTGCTAGAAAAAAATCAAGATAAAATAGAATGGTTGATTTTGTCTCACAATACGTCAGAAGGTGCTATGCGGTTGCTAAAAAAAAATAAAGATAAAATACGTTGGGATGTGTTGAATCTAAATCCGCGTATATTTAAGTATAATTATAAACAAATGAAACAGAACTGTATGTTGTTTAAAGAAGACTTGATGAAAAATAGGTTTCATCCTCGTAATATACCCAAATTTAAAGATTGGAGGGTCAATGGATTTGAATCTGACTTGGATTATGAAGAATAATTATTTTTAAGTAAACAAAGCTAAAAAAGGCAACAGATTATTCACCATTTCCATGGCAACACCTGAGCTATCATCTGCTGATCCATCGTTGCTTACATTAATTGTAATTTTTCCATTATTTTCAATACTGTTAATTTGCTTTTGCAACTTGTCTAATTTTACCTTGTACTCGTTTAGCATTTTTGTCATGTTAGCAGTGCTAATGTTGTACTGTTTACCTGTTGACTCAACTGGTGTTGCTAAACTTTGGTCTTGGTTTGGTTCAACAATTACTTGAGGTATTGCAGTTGCAGGTTCATTATTATTAAGTTCAGTTGCAATTGCTGGTTCGTTATTATTAATTTCAGATGCAATTGCTGGTTCATTATTATTAATTTCAGTTGCAGTTGTGGGTTCAACAATGGTAGACGGAGCAGGAGGTAAAAGAGCGGGAATATTAATATTTTTTAAAAGTGTTTTTGTGCCACTTGTACCAGGTGGTGTTACGGTTCCTTCCTCAACAAAAGTTTTAAATGCTTGTTCAAACTCAGAGTCGTTCAAGTTATTAGCCATTACATATTTTTGAACATCATCTTTGATTTCCTCATTGGTCTTTCCATTGTTTTTTGCGTACAACTGAGCAAGTGCAATTAATCCGTACTCAGTTGCAATGGCTTTACCATTGCCCTGTTTAATATAAGAGTCATACACTTTATTATAAACGTCATTACTATCTTCAACTGAAGATAATTCATTGCTTGATACAGCATCCTTAGTTATATTAGTATTAATATTTTCTAGCGTTTCTTCAGTTACTGGTATATTATTGTTTTCTGGATTAGTATGTTGTAAAATATTTGCTTTTTGGGACTCAAAAATATTATCAGTATCTGATACATTTGTATTTTGTGTGTCTTGGGTACTTGCATTAGAGTTTGCAAAAGAATCTGCCGTCATTGTTTCACCAATTGGCTTGGCAGTAACTTGCGATGTATCAAAAGAATCTGCTGTCATTGTTTCACCAATTGGCTTTGCGGAAACTGGTTTTGCAAAAGAATCTGCCGTCATTGTTTCACCAATTGGCTTGGCAGTAACTTGCGATGTATCAAAAGAATCTGCCGTCATTGTTTCACCAATTGGCTTGGCAGTAACTTGTTGTGAATCGTGAATTTCACTTCTGGCTAAATTTGCGTCCCTTTTAGACTCGTTTGCTTCTTTTTGAGCAATATTCGCTTCGTTTTTCGCTAAATCGGCATTTTTTCTAGTTTGTTTAGGGTCATCCGAGTTTTGCATTGGAAACATTCCTGCTCCATCAGCATCTTTTTCAGCAGTATTGGCTATGGTTTCGGCTTCTTCTGATATTTTTGCAAGAGATTCGGCATGTATTGCTTTATTTTCAGCATCGTCTTCGGCTCTAAGTGTTTTGGCTTCTTTTGACTCAGCTTCTGCAATAATTGCATCTTGTGGAGCGTATTCTGCAAGCAACTCGTCATCTGTATCTGCTCCACCATGTGTTCCTCCACCAATCCATTTCATCCATTTTTTTTTTAAACTCTTGCGTTTCAAACGTCGATGTTTAGGTTTGTATGTTTTTTTAAGATTACCATACATCTTTATAATTCAAATATATTATAATTTTGACTTTTACAATTTACCATAAAAAACAAAATATTGTAATTTAAATTAGAGTTACTTAAATCCATCAATCTTCCAATCTTTAAATTTGGGTATATTACGAGGATGAAACCTATTTTTCATCAAGTCTTCTTTAAACAACATACAGTTCTGTTTCATTTGTTTATAATTATAATTAAATATACGCGGATTTGTTGACAAATAACACCAATGTATTTCATTTGGATTTTTTTCTAGTAATTGTATAGCACCTTCTGACGGATTTTCAGACAACCAACGCCAATTTATTTTATCTGGATTTTTTTCTAGCAACCGCATAGCACCTTTTGACGTATTTCTAGACAACGAATCCCAATCGATTTCATTTGGATTTTTTTCTAGCAACTGTATAGCACCTTCTGAGGGATTTATAGACAAATACTTCCAATCTATTTTATCTGGATTTTTTTCTAACAACTTAATAGCACCTTCTGACATATTGTAAGACAAATAACTCCATTCTATTTTATCTGGATTTTTTTCTAGCAAGTTCATAGTACGTTCTGATGTATTTCCAGATAACCAACCCCAATCTATTTTATTTTGATTTTTTTCTAGTAAGTTCATAGCACCATCTGTCGGATTGAAAGACAAATACTGCCAATTTATTTTATCTTGATTTTTTTTTAGCAACTTGATAGCATTTTCTGAGCGATGTTGAGACAAATAGTGCCAAACTATTTTATCTGGATTTTTTTCTGCATAGCTGACGGATTGCCAGACAACCAATCCCAATCTATTTTATCTTGATTCTTTTCTAGCAACTGTATTGCAGACGGATTTTGAGACAAATCTCCCCAATTTATTTTATCTGGACCCCAATAATTTATTTTATCTGGTTTTTTTTCTAGCAACTGCATAGCACCTTCTGACGGATTTCTACACAAACCATACCAATAGATAATATCAGGGTCAATCCATTCTAATAAACACATAGGTAATTTTACATTCATCTTGATATTGTTGATATCATTGCACAATTATTTAATAAATCATTTTTTTACAATGAATAAATAACTTAAAACGATGAGTTAACATATAGTAGTTATTGTACAAATGATAAATGATAATTTAACAAATAATGAATGTAAAAAAGATACTACAATAAATCCAATTAATTACACAAGTTTTATTGGCAGAGATACAGAAGAGCAAAAGTTTAGAAAACTTTTGACCGAGTTTACGGCTTTAAGCAATGAGGAAAAGATTTGTGCTAAAAAAGGAATTTATATCTATGGCGATTCGGGCATTGGTAAATCTTACTTTGTAAAGCGAGTACTAACTGAAATGAACTATGAGATTGTAAATTATGATACTAGTACAGTTCGTAATAAAATGCTGTTTGAACAAATATCTTCCGATAATATGTCTACATATAGTGTTTTAAGTATGCTTAAAAAAAAACCACAAAAAATCGCTATTATTATGGATGACATTAATAGCATGAATGGTGATAAGGGAAGTAGTATTTCGGCTTTAATTAAAATTATTCGAGCAAAAAAAACAAAAAAACACAAATCGGAAGATACATCAATTAATCCCATTATTTGTATTGGTAATGGATTACTTAACATAGGAAAAAAACTGCTTGAGTTAGTAAAAACGTGTCACATTATTGAACTAAAGAAACCCACAACTGTTCAAGTCAAAAGTATACTATACTACAAGTACCCTGAAATAACCATATCAAATGTGCATATTTTGTCTAACTATATTCAAAACGACTTTAACAAGTTTAAAATTATTATGAAACTTTACATTGGATATCCAGATATTATAAACAACCACACTTTTCATGAAATCTTTCATTTTAAATGTTATAATAATGACACCCGTAATATTTTAAAAGATATTTATAATAATAATTATCAAATTGAAGAACATACAAAAGTTATTCGAGACACAGAACAAACAACTATTGGGTTGTATTGGCATGAAAATATACCAGACATTCTTCAAACCTTGCCTAAAACAAAATATGAGCAAAATCAAATATATATACATTTGTTAAATAATATGTGTTTTGCAGATTATATTGACCGCATTATGTTTCAAAAGCAAATCTGGAAATTTAAAGAAATGAGTTCTCTTATTAAAACATTTAAAACTCAGCATATTCTTTGCCAAAAAACCAAAGAAAATAATAGTTGCAAAAACATATATAACTTTCCTGAGTTAACAATTCGATTTACTAAAGTACTAACAAAATACAACAACGAGTTTAATAATTTTCGTTTTTTTCAAAATATTGGATATAAATTGTGCTTGGATTTTAAGGACATTGTCAGTTTTTTTATTTATTTAAAGCACAATTATCCCTTTACACAAACTAATGATAATTTTGAGATTAATCCTTTAGAATCATATAATATTTCATGTACTGACATAAAACGTGTTAACAAGTATTTGATTAAATATTTAGAAGAATCTAAAAATACTGAAACAAATATAGATCTTTATGATAAATATGATAATGATGAAGAACTAATGAATGAATATGTTGAAGAATAATTCAATAGTTTACCCACCAAATAATAAAATCAAATAAATGTAAAATATTAAATATTAAATAACACACTATCATAACTATGAATTCAGATGCAATTAAACATCAAAAACAAGCTTTGTTAAACAGCAAAATTGGTGGTTTAAAAGAACGGTCTAAACAAAATCCCTATTTAACTGATGTTATTAAACAATACGATTTGCTTTCCGAAAATAAAACTAAAACCCAACAAAATTTAGTTGATGCTTTACAAATTATTAAGGCTCATCTTGAGTTTCTTAAAAAAAAACATGGCGATGATTATGACTTGATAAATAAACTTGAAAATGATTTAGCTAATGTACAAAATAAACTGGACAAATACAATAAAAATGAAATATAAATTGTTTGTATAATCATAATCATATTTATACAAACTAACTATGAATTTTGAATTACCTATGTGTTTATTAGATTGGATCAATTCTGATAAAATAAATTGGAAAGATTTGTCTAAAAATACGTCAGAAGGTGCTATGCAGTTGTTAGAAAAAAATCCAGATAAAATAGAATGGATGTATTTGTCTGGTAATAAGTCAGAAGGTGCTATGCAGTTATTAGAAAAAAATCCAGATAAAATAAATTGGTTGTGGTTGTCTATGAATCCGTCAGACCGTGCTATTCATTTGCTAGAAAAGAATTCAGATAAAATATCTTGGTATAAGTTGTCTTACAATAAGTCAAAAGGTGCTATCCAGTTGCTAGAAAATAATCCAGATAAAATAGTTTGGAGTCGGTTGTGTGAAAATACATCAAAAGGTGCTATACGGTTGCTAGAAAAAAATCAAGATAAAATACCTCAGGATTATTTGTCTAGAATTTTGTTCGCTATAAAGTTGCTAGAAAAGAATCAAGATAAAATAAATTGGTATGAGTTGTCTCAAAATAAGTCAGAACGTGCTATGCACTTGCTGGAAAAAAATCCAGATAAAATAAATTGGTCTCAGTTGTCTGCAAATCCGTCAGCTATACAGTTGCTAGAAAAGAATCAAGATAAAATAAATTGGGCGGGGTTGTCTTTTAATCCGTCAGAAGATGCAATGCGCTTGCTGGAAAAAAATCCAGATAAAATAAATTGGAAATGGTTATCTAAAAATACATCAGAATATGCTATTCGGTTGCTAGAAAAGAATCAAGATAAAATAGATTGGGTGGGGTTGTCTATAAATTCATCAGAACATGCAATCCAGTTTCTAGAACAGAATCCAGATAAAATATATTGGTATTGGTTGTGTTCTAATCCATCAGCTATACAGTTACTAGAAAAGAATCAAGATAAAATAAATTGGGATTGGTATGGATTGTTTCATAACTCGCATATATTTAAGTATGATTATAAAAAGATGAAAGATAACTGTATGTTATTTAAAGAAGACTTGATGAAGAATCGGTTTCATCCTAAAAACTTGGCCAAGTTTAATAGTTGGGGTATTAATGGCTTTGACTCTAATGATAACAATAAAGAATAATGTTTTTTATTTTTTATTAACAAAAAAAATGAATTAAAACTAAGATAATATACTGTAATAGTACCAGGATATAATATGAGCAAGCAAATTACCGAAATATACAAGTCTCGTAATATATTATTGGAGCAACTTGAGCTTCAAGGATATAATGTAAAAGAGTTTAGTGGATGCAGTCTTCAGGAAATTAACATTATGTTTGACAAAGATCAGCTGAATATGCTAATTTATATGAAAAATACAAGTCAAACAAAAAAAATTCTAGTCAAGTATATGTTGAATAATAATAAGCAACTTACAACCAAACTCATTAATGGTTGTGCGGAAAACTTTATAAATGATGTAGATTCAAATATTGAATTAAATGAAGTTCAACCATACACTTTAACAAAAGACGATTCAATAATTATTATTTCAAGCCATGAAATCAACGATTCATTAATAAGAAAACTTAAGGAATTGTGGGAAACTAACGGACAGTTTATTACTATTATTCATATGGACAGATTACAGTACAATGTGTTAAACCATACTCGTGTTCCCAAACATACTATTATTTCTGATCAAAGGTTAGCCGAAATTAAGACTCAGTATCACATTACCGACGATAACGAGTTCCCCACAATTTCGCGGTTTGACCCTGTTGCCCAGGCCATTGGGATGCGTCCTGGCGACTATTGTGAGATTATTCGGCCCAGTAAAACGGCCATTTTCACACTATATTATCGAATTTGTGTGAATCTTTAATTACGAAAAAATGATTAAAATATAAAAAATGATTTAAAATTTATCTATAATTTAATACACAAAGTATTTATTATATATAATGAACAATGATACGAACACTGATACAGAGACTGAAGAATATTTAACTGAAGAGTCTACACAACTTAAACAAATAATTAGAAAAAATACTATATTCCTGGACCATCAAAAAGATAGATATAGTATTTTATGTGAAAAATTGCAAAAGGTTCAATCAGAAAATCTGATCAAAGAATTGTTAAAAGAATTTAAGGATACAGTTTACACACACAACATAACAGATAACGAACGCCAAGCAATTTTAGCTGGAATTGATAAATGTAATCATTATACAAAAGAACGGTTAATGGATTTAGATGTTGTGTGTGAATATATATATAGAATAAAACAAAAAAATGTAAATTATATCTTTCATAGTTTAACTTTGAAATCCAGCGAAGATCGGTCTCCGCCGAATAATTATTATAAATACACGTTTATTACTTGTGATAATGGATTAATACATTATAATTCTTAAGATTAAAATAGATTTTTTAAATTTTACAATATCTATTTTACTTCATTTCCAAATACTTTTGGGTTAAACCAGTCAAGTTTTGAATATATTGCATGCTTTTTTTTTGATTGTCAAAGTCCATATCAGCAATAGGCTGTTTAAACTTGTCAATTGCATCCATGATGGCACTGGAACCCGAGCTACTGGAAACATCTGTACTATAATCCTTGTTGATAAAAAAGTTAATATCTCCAAGAGAAATCTCAGCATCGTACTTTGACACAATATACTGGTTCCAAAGCATAATTAATGTCTTTGGATTTGTTTTACGCAACATGGATAGAGAATTCTTAGCAGTTAAGACGTCTTTATTGTCAGGAAAAATTGACTGAATATCCGCCACAAACTCGTCAAAATGATTGTTAAATGCTTTCAAGATTACAGACGACATTTATTGTATTGTAATCTTATAATAATATATATTCAAGTCATTTTACGCACTTTTTTACGTTTACAAAACAATATAAACAACATAATTTAATAAAATGTTCTCAATTAGAACATTTTGTTGTATATTTAAAGTGGTTGTAATGACATTTAACAAACTAAAGACAAAAACCTAGGTTCTCAAACATCCTTAATTTAAGAATGGAAATAAAAAAAACATTTCTCAAAATGAATCCAAAATCCAAACCTCCTTAATTTAAGAATGGAAATAAAAAAAACATTTCTCAAAATGAATCCAAAATCCAAACCTCCCGAATACCCTCTAAAATTATTAATGGATTTATAGTATTTCTCTATTTTTACAGTTGAAACTTACAAATGTTAACGATTACTTTGTCACATTTATGATGCATTTTATTGTTAAAAATTATTAATGGATTTTGTAGAAATTATTAATGGATTTCATTAATAATTTTAGTTTTTACATGAAAAAATACAGTTGATTAATGGTTTTGCAATTATAGTACGAATATAGTAATACAGTTGTATAATATTGTAATATTATTGTCATATTATTATAATTTTAACAAACTTGAGATGAAAACCTAGGTTCTCAGACATCCTTGATTTAAGAATGGAAATAAAAATAACATTTCTCAAAATGAATCCAAAATCCAAACCTCCCGAATACCCTCTAAAATTATTAATGGATTTATAGTATTTCTCTATTTTTACAGTTGAAACTTACAAATATTTACAATTACTTTGTCACATTTATGATGCATTTTATTGTTAAAAATTATTAATGGATTTTGTAAAATTATTAATGAAATCCATTAATAGTTTTTATCAAAAAAATATTAATGGAATCCATTAATAATTTTCGTTTTTATAAAAATTATTAATGGATTCCATTAATAATTTTTCGTTTTTATAAAAATTATTAATGGATTTCATTAATAAGTTAAATATAATATATAAGAAATAACAAACAAAAATGGTTATTGCAGATAAAACTTGTTTAATTTGTTGTAAAATATTTTCAACAAATGCAAGTTTAAAGTTTCACACAAATCGTAAAAAGCCATGTGTTCCTTTTAAATTAAATGACGATAGTACTAATGATGACAGTAGTAATAATAGTAGTGACAATAATAGTGATAATATTAATGACAATAGTAATAACTTGTGGTTGCCTTTAAAAAAAAAACATAAATGCAATCGGTGTAATTGTATGTTTCAAACCGTTCAAAATTTAACTTCACATATGAACCGAAAAAAAATATGTGTTCTTAAAAATGTAGACCAAAATTTGCTAGTTGAAAAATTACAAATTGAAAATCAAACACAAAAACAATTAATTGAGAAATTACAATCCGAAAAACAATCAACCAACACAACCAACAATAATAATAATACAACAAATAATAATACAACAAATAACAATACAACCAACAATATTCACATACATGTGTCAGGAAAAGAAGATTTGTCTCATATTACTGATTCCATGTATAAAGATTGTTTTTGTGAGCCACATAAATCCATTGAAAAATTATTTGCTATGATTCATTTTCATACAAATCAGCCATTAAATCATAATTTATATATTAGTAACTTGGATACTGGACATATAACACTTTTGAATAAAAGTGGCTGGGTAAAAGCAAGTAAAGATGTTGAATTTGAAAGACGGTATTATGACATTAAAGAAATATTAATAGTAGCATTTGACATAATGCGGACAGCTGTTCCAAAAACAATAACATCAAGTCTAGAAAAGTACTTTAGCCCATTTGTGGATAACTATATTGAAGATGAATTTGAAAAGCAAATAAAACAGGCATCTTGTAATGAAATGATGTACCTCGCATATAACAATCGTCAAGAACCAATGAGAATACAAAAAATAATGGAAATAAATATTTAAAACTATTATTCAGCATCATAATCTGATTCAAACCCATTAACTCTCCAATCTTTGAACTTGGGTATATTGCAAGGATGAAACCGATTCTTCATCAAGTTTTCTTTAAACAGCATACAGTTATGTTTCATCTGTTTATAATCATACTTAAATATACGCGGATTTTCAGATAAAAACTCCCAATCAATTTCATCTGGATTTTTTTCTAGCAACTGCATAGCAGTTTCTGACGTATTACAAGATAAACCACACCAATTTATTTTATTTTGATTTTTTTCTAACAAGTGCATGGCTGACGGATTTGTAGACAAGTCAAACCAATGTATGTTATCTGGATTTTTTTCTAGCAACCTTAAAGCATCTTTTGACGGATTGGCAGACAATTCACTCCAAATTATTTTATCTGGATTCTTTTCTAACAACTGCATGGCTGACGAATTTGCAGACAACTCATGCCAATTTATTTTATCTTGATTTTTTTCTAACAACTTGATAGCACCTTCTGACATATTGTAAGACAACAAATCCCAATCAATTTTATCTGGATTCATTTCTAGCAACCACATTGCTGAAGTATTTCTAGACAACAAACGCCAATCTATTAGATCAAGATTTTTTTCTAGCAAATGCATAGCTGATGAATTCATAGACAACTCTTGCCAATCTATTTTATCTTGATTCTTTTCTAGCAAATGAATAGCACGGTTTGACGTATTTGAAGACAACCAACCCCAATCTATTTTATTTGGATTCTTTTCTAACAAGTTCATAGCACCTTCTGACGGATTCATAGACAACCAACCCCAATCTATTTTATCTGGATTAATCCAATTTAATAAACACATTGGTAATTCAATATTCATGGTTTTTTGTATTGAAAGATATTTAGCAAAAGATTTAAATCATTTTTATTAATAATAAAAAACAAGATTATTTACTTAAAGTGAGTACAAACTTTTTAATTTAAATCAGAATAAAACTCAATCAAACCCATTAAATCCCCAATATTTAAACTTGGATATATTGCGGGGATGAAACCGATTCTTCATCAAGTTTTCCTTAAAAATTAAACAGTTTAATTTCATATTTTGATAATCATATGTGAATATGTGCGTATTTTGAGACAAATACAGCCAATTTATTTTATCTTGATTATTTTCTAAGAACTGAATAGCACATTTTGACGAATTTTGTGACATCATCTCCCAATTTATTTTATTTTGATTCTTTTCCAATAATTGCATAGCACCTTCAGACGTATTATTAGACAATTGAGACCAATCTATTTTATCTGGATTCTTTTCTAACAAGTGTATAGCTGACGGATTACGAGACAATAAAACCCAATCTATTTTATCTTGATTTTTTTCTAGCAACCGCATAGCTGACGAATTACCAGACAATCGAAACCAATCTATTTTATCTTGATTCTTTTCTAGCAAGTGTATAGCTGACGGATTACCAGACAACCAATACCAATATATTTTATCTGGATTTTTTTCTAGCAACTGCATGGCTGACGGATTACCAGACAACAATCTCCAATTTATTTTATCTTGATTTTTTTCTAGCAAGTGCATGGCTGACGGATTTCTAGACAACCAATTCCAATGTATTTTATCTGGATTTTTTTCTAGCAACTGCATAGCTGACGTATTGTAAGACAAGCAATCCCAATTTATTTTATCTGGATTTTTTTCTAGCAACCGCATAGCATCTTCTGACGGATTTCTAGACAACCAATCCCAATTTATTTTTTCTGGATATTTTTTGAACAACTGAATAGCACCTTGAGAATTATTTTCAGTTAACCGATGCCAATTTATGTCATCGGTATCAATCCAATCAATTAAACACATTGGTAATTCAACATTCATTGTTTTTAACAAATGTCACATATAAACAAAAAAAAATCATTTTTTTTCGAAAAATAATTATTCAGAATTAAAATGAAAGTCACTCAAAGCCATCAACTCTCCAATCTTTAAACGATGTTAATCGGTTAAGCAATGTTGCGAAGTAATCCATAACCGAGATAAGAATGCCGTGCAAAATATGTTAAACATCGTGAATTCTGTGATGAATACAGGAAAACGACCCATGAATCTTTATGTAGATAATTATTTTTTTTCAAAAGTTAAAATAACACTATATAATACATGGGATACAAGGTAAACTTTCTCGGAAAAAAAGAAAAGGATAAAATACCGCCTGTAATATTTTCACTTGTTTTTAATGAACCTTTAGAAAATCAAACGGCGAATTCTTCAAGTACACCTATTTACTATACTAACTCAGAAATACATACCGATGATACCGTGGAAATTATTAAATTAAAAATAATAAATCAAATTGCATTACTAGTTAAAGAGAAAGACGTAAGTCGAGCAAAGTTAAATGAATTATATTTATTTGGACAAGTAAATGAAATTGTGTATGCTGAAACCTTAAAACAATATATTCAAAACGACAATAATGGACGTAGCACAATAACACATAATTACGCGTACAATCTTCTCTGTAATTTAAATAGCAATTTAAGTGTATTAAAGAATACAACAACTTTAATTACAATTGATGCAATAATTCAGCATATATTTTCAGATGACAAGTCTAAATCTATATTAATTACTAAGCAAATTGGACAAAAAGAAATATTCCCTCGAATTGGTAAAACATTTATAACAGTTGTAAATCCAAATTTACAGTGGAGGCAAGATGATGATACGGTTTTGCTAAAGCCTGTAAATCGTAATCCTTTTATGCTATTTGAAACATTTAGTCGTGATAAAGAATTAGCGGATAAAACAATAAACTGCTGCTGGTCAGAAAACATTATTAACTTATCGGAGCATTCGTCTGAAAAAGAGTCTGATTTTACAGACACTCAAAAAGCATGGTATTTTTCTTTATTAAATAAAGCTGAGCCAAGCATTAAGGAAATGGAAATGTTGCAAACATCAATTCATGTTATTAATGAATTATATGCAACACCAAAAGATAAAAGTAATTTGATATTTGGTGTAGAGCAATTTAACATAACAATTCTACCAGTAAAAACTGTGAAAATACCTCTTTATACCCTATTTAAACTATTGTCAACATCATTAACACATCCGCTCATTAAGTACAATCCAAGAAAAATTGAGCACAAGATTGAACATCAGACTAACGACTTTATCATTGAAGATGATAATGAAAAAGGAATAATCTATAAATTATATAGCGATACACGCACAACTACAAATCAAAAAATACCGTTTTTAGCAAAAGAGCACATAAACACGTTTATTACACACCGAGAAATAAAGTCTTTATCTGTGTATGTATATAAATTAAAATACAAAGATACACATTATTATATTACATGCCAATTTCACAATGATGGACGTATTTCAGTATATTCCACATATCCAAATGAAAATATTTCGTATCCAATTCAAGTTAAAGATGTGAAAAATATAATTGATTTAGCATTAAATCCCATATTAATAAAAATAAAAGAGGTATTAAAATCTTATTATGTGATTGAGTTTAATGATATGTATGCTTCGAATATTATTATAAATAGTTTATCTTATTACATGTCGTATAGTAAAGTAATACGCAATGATTTAAAATTAAAAACAAACACAGCAAATAGATTTATTGCCCAGTTATTTGCCAAAGAAATAATACAAGAGAGTTCAAAAAACAAAATTATTTATGCTAAAATATCAAAATCTCGAGAGCAAGGATTTCCTGTTATTTTTGATGACAAATATATGTCAATTACTAAAATTAATAATTTGTATTATATACCTGTATTGTACACTTATTTTAATGCTCTTTTTTACAGATTGTTAAACAAAAATAATAACCAAATAATAAATAAACCCAATTCAAAATCAAAATCTCTTAAAAATCAATTAAGTGCTTCAAGTAATGATGTAATGTTAAATTCTAAATTTAACTCAAAATCAGATTCAGATTCAGTTTCAGATTCAGATTCAGATTCAGATTCAGATTCAGATTCAGATTCAGATTCAGATTCAGATTCAGATTCAAACTTAAAAAATGATGATTTAATGAATGAATTGGAAATGTTTGGAGGAGCAAAATCATTAGGAGATAGAAATCCATTTGTTTCTAAAATGAAACAAGTGATGCCAGATTTATTCAAAGAAAATGTTAATAATATGGATTTAAATTTAAAAAAATATTCACGAACTTGTCAAAATCATGAGCCATTAATTCTTACTGAAATAGAAAAAACAAAAATGGTTAAAAATAATAACATAGAAAATCCTGAGACACAATTACTAAAATACGGCAAAGACAATTATGGTGACTCTCTGTATTTTACATGTCCGCAGTATTATTGCATGAAAGATGGAGATCAAAAAATGGTTTCTGCTGAAGATGTAAAAAATGGAAAATGTGGACCCATAAAAGACATTAATAAAGCAACTTTTACGGACTTAAAAAATCGAGGAAATAAGCAAGTTTACATGCCATATGATGAAAATGCTTGGTTTCCTGGATTTAATGCTAGCAAGTTACAAAACGGATTTTGTTCACCATGCTGTTTTAAAAAGATTGGCAACCGACATATAGAAAAACAAAAAGAATGTCAAACTGAGGATACGGATACAGATATGAATACAGATACGGATATGAATACGGATACGGATAAAGTTAAATATACAAATATTAATAAATCAATAAATACATCGAAATCACAATTAAAATCAAAAGATTTTTCTCAAAATCCAATGGATAATTTATACATTTTAGGAGCTGATAGTAATATGCCAATTACAAGCAAACGATGGGGATATCTTCCAAATATAATTCAAGAGTTTTTAAACAATTCAAGTTCGGTTTGTACTCAAGAAAAAAATCCAACATTAAATACATCATTTGATTATAAATGTCTTTTGCGATATGGAGTGGATATATCTGTGACAAAGTCTTTTATTGCTACTATTGCAAACATGCTATATTATAAAAAACAATCATCAACGATTTTAAGTGTGGAAGAAATGTGTCAATATATTGCAGACAATATTACCATTGACAACTTTGTTTTAGCACAAAATGGTAATTTGTTTGCTGTATTTAATAATATAAATTCAGAAACAAGCAAAATCCCAGTAACAAATATTGAATCAAAATACAAGTCACAGTTGTTTTCAGTTTCAAAAAAATCAGAAGTAAATTTATTTATTGTTCAACTTATGCAAGCATTTGAAAATTTTCAAACTTATTTAATAGACCCATCCAGTTATATTGATTATACATATTTGTGGGATATTTTAAGTGTTCCAAATTCGAAATTTTTTGAAAATGGAATTAATATGTGTATTTTAGAAATGTCCAAGGACAAAAGTGAAGTTAGTCTTGTATGTCCTACTAATAATTCGATAAGTGGATTTAATCCTAATAAGCCAACATATATAATTCTTCAATCTTATGACCACTATTTTGAACCAATATATTTTCACAAAAATGAATTTATTAGCAAAAAACAAACTGTGCAAAACATTAATAAATATTTTCTGTTGCACAATAGTCCCAGTTTTATCAAAGATGTAATTACAAAGGTTATTGTTCCTACTTTTAAACAATGTTCTGCCAAAACAGGGTCTTTACTAAACCTAACACAATTACTTGGTTTTTTATTTTCAGAAAAATTAGTTTACAACTTAAAAAGCATGGTTTTGGTTATGAATTTTGTTGGTCAAATTATCGGCACAACAATCAATATGAACCCACCATTTTCATCGGATATTATAGGTTTTATTCCGTGCATACCATCAAGTCACATGTTTAATATAAATCCAAAAATCAAATTTATAAATGAACTTAAATCAAACACTTATGCTGATACTATTGAATTTTACACTAAACTAATAAATATTGGTGTTTATACCATGGTTCAAATAGAAGACTCAACACAAAACGTTGTTGGTTTATACTTTAAAGATTATGAATTTTTTGTTCCGTTTACAAAATCACAAACATATACAAAATTGTCTAAAGAGTTTGAAATAGAAAAAAACGATATAGTGTCTAAGATTAATGAAGCAAACATAGAAACACAATTATCTTTAAAAAAAGATGAAGACCGTATTAACTATACAAGTCGAATTAAGCTGGAGACCAAGTTTTACAACATATTTAAAAATACTATGCGAAACTTAGTTTTAAATAATTTGGAAGCATATGATAAAATACACGCTTTGTGTTATGAAATGAATAAATCAGTATTTTATCCAACGTTATTAAATAAGGTAAAAACAGTTCTGGAAACATTAGGTAAGCAAAGTGTTTTGTTTACAAAGTCCAATAACTTGTCGGACTATTCTTTGTTGTCAAGATTAGAAAGTAACAAGACACTAATTCTTCCCAAATATAACTTATTAAATCCTTCTCAAGAGAATAAACAAATATACTATACAAAATTAGCAGACGAGTTGTTGCGTTTTAAGCATATTAGTCAACTGTTTTTTAACAAGAAACAATTTATTTTATTTCAGTCTTTAACAAATGATCCTTTAATAACAGAAATACTTATTTTAGAATCACAATTATTGTACAAAAACAAAGAGTATTTAAAAAATATTAAAAGTATACGTGAAGACAATAAAAACCCATACCAAGTAAAAACAACATATAATTCAATAACACAATTTGACAAAACAGCAGTATCTTATACAAACTTAATGAAAGAACAAGATGAAAATATTAAAAATACAGTATCTTTAAATACAGAAAAATGCACGGATTTGCCAGAAAATATAAGTGGTAGTTATTTGTTAAAGTCACAATGTTTTAAAAACCCGTCTTTGTATCGCGAAATTAATTATGGAAAACATAATGAATGTGGTTTAGTACTCATTGTTGATCTTGTGTTTATATTATTTAAGCAAACCATAACAGTAACCTCAATAAAATATCGTTTGATTGAAATATATAATTCGCTTATGGTAACTAAAGATATGGCTAAAAATATCGGTAAAATATTAGACATAGAAAGACAGTCAAAACGAGCAGTGGGCCTAATAAAAAATGGTAGTATGAAAATTAGTGACTTAGTTCTTGATGAGGATTTTTATCCTATAATTTTTGATCTTTGGATCTTGCTTAATTATTTTAAAATACCATCAGTGTTAGTTTCCACATATAATATATCTCAAGCGAATCAGTTTGACAACAAAAAGATGTTTATTTGTTATGAAGATAAAAATTCAAATCCGAATAATCAAATGTATGTATATATTCATGTTCCCGCAATGCATCAGAATCGTATTATTTTTCCAAAATACTTGCTGATAACCAAAAAAGTAAATGCAAACTCAAAAGTTTTGTCCAAAAGCGATATATTATTTCCTGTATCAAATTGCAAGGATTTACCACCTCCGATTATTACACCCGAATACTATGTTACTAACTTTAAACCTGCTGTTACATATACAAATAAAAATAAAACAAAAAAGTTTTCTCAATATGAAAGCATGTCTAATTCAACAAACTCATCATTAAGTAAAACAAAAAAAGGAAAAAGTAAAAAAGATAAAAAAAGTAAAACTAAAAAGATAAAAAATGTTGATTTCATTTTACCGAAAAAAACTAAAACACAAAAAAACTAAAACACAAAAAAAAAATAAAAATAATATTTGTAATAATTAAAATAGTAACAATGAATAATGATTTTATTGTTTTAATTATTTCAATTTTTGCTGTTATATTTATTGCTACATTTAGTGGCACATTTCTTAGTAATAAAGAAGGTCTTACAACAATATCATCTGTATCAGGTTCAGCAGGTCTTGCATCAGATTATGCCGACAAAGTAAAATCAAAAGCAGTTGAACTGCAAGACACACTACTTATTTCAAAATATAGAAAAGAATATGAAACGGCTCTTATTCAACTTGACGATTATATAGGCATGCTAATGGTACAGCAGTCATTAAACTTAAAACTGGATGGTGGTAAAGAACTGTTGGTTGGACTAAATGCTTTAAATACTTTAAAAACAGCTAAAGACAATTTGAATGTTACTATGGAACATTTAGACAAACAGTAAAAAAAGACGGTTTAAAAATATTGATTAGTTAACTAATTACTGCTTGAAATATTGTTTGCACTTCGGTTAAAGTTTTGTAAAAACTATTGAATATTTTCTTTTCTGCAAACGTCCAGGTATAATTTACATCGACCTCGGCATCTTTTGCTTGGTTATATAGGTAGCCACTTTTTTCGTGAATGATTGTGACAATATTATTCCATAATTGATAGGTTTGAGCCAAATTTATCAAAAGTTCTTTATGCGTAAGGGACGTTTTCATTATTTGCTCATAGTTAATTATTTTGTAAATAATATTTGCATTTCCAACAAACACATTATAATTCACATTCAAATGATGGGATAATAGTTCATGAAGCATAAGAGTCATAGGAGACATATCCTTCTTACAAGATTGAATTAACAACGTCTTTTTAGAAGGTTGGTTAAATCCTGAACTGCAAGTAGCATTTTGGTTAATAATGGTTCCAGAACGAAGATTCATAATTCTTAATAGTAAAAACATATCCAACATTCTAAATCATTTTTTTATTGTTATATTTATAATTTAAATATTACATTTGTGCAGTTTGAATATGTTTAGCACCAATTGGCCATCCGTCTGTACTATTATTCATAACACGTCTGGGTTTAGGATACCATGTTTGTGTTCCGTCTTTCCAATACAAGGGACGAATTGTACCAGGAACATCCGAATCAGTTGTGGGAAATACACGTTGTCGACTAGGCTGAATAACAATTTTTCCTGTGCATGAATTCTGCTGGGCATCACACTGCAAAGTGCCACCATCTTGAATAACCAATTGACCATCGTTTAAATTATTTGGACAAGTTAAAGGCAACGTAGTTTCAGTTACGGCTCCAGTAAAAGGGTCGACTAAAACGTTAAGCGCTCCATTGCGTTTGAGCATTTTTGAGTTTGGGTTGGATACAGTTTGAGACTGTGTAGCCCATGTTATATGTCGTGTTGTCCACTGACCTCGTGCCATTTTAGCATATTGTTGTTTTTTAGTTAAGTTAGAACTGTTGTTTTTATGCTGCAACACATTTCCTTTTGCCAACATATTTGCGTTTTCATTGTCTTTTAAATAGTTTATGTAAACATCGGTTGAAGGTACTGTATTTAAAGGTTCAAGAGTGCAACTATTTTGCACTCGGTTCCAAACTCTTGGTGGAACAGGTAAGTAGTTGTTTCCTAAACATGACATTATAATATGACATAATATAAAAATATTTTATTAAATTACAAGAAATATAATATATTATGAACAAAATAAAACATAATCAATGTTATCAAGAAACGTATTTTGGAAAGAGTGTTTACAAAAGTGCTTGGACAAAATTAAAAATAATAAATGGAAAAATGTAAATGTTTTGCGAGATATTTTGTTAATCTTTAGGGACGAATTGAATGGTTTAATTTTTCCTTATTTGTGCGTTTTAGGTGTTTATACAGTTTGGCTTCTTGTTCTTATGATTTGCAATACTTTTTTACTTTGGTCGCTTTGTCAAAAGTTAAGTGGATTAGGTATTTTTGCTAAAAGTACCCAAATTGTTATTGCGTAATTTTTGATTAATATAAATTTATAAAAAATATTGAGGTAAACTAACAAATGGCAAAATCTCGTAGAAACATGACCAGAAGAAATATGCGTAGACATGGAGGAAAGGGATGTGGGTCGAGTAAAGGAGGAAAAAAAAGACGTAGTTCCAAGAGAACTAGACGACGTAAACGTATGAGAGGTGGAGATAGTGCGTGGCAATACGTTTCGGGTGTTTTTGGCGACATGAACACACAGGTGGAAAATTCTTTAATGTTGAAGCCTGGACAAGATTCTGTGTCAAGACAGTCGACTCAATCGGTTCCCATTGGTCAGCCAAATGCCAATGTAAAGGGGGTTATGAGTGGTGGTCGCCGTAAGCGTAGGCGTAGCAGAAAACACAGTGGTGGAAAGAAACGTAGCACTCGTAGACGTAGACGAAGAGGTGGAAGTCGTAGAACTCGTAGACGTAGACGTTCATCTAAAAGACGAAGAGGTGGAAAGCGTAGCCGAAGCCGAAGACGTAGCCGAAGACGTAGCCGAAGAGGTGGAAAGCGTAGCCGTAAAACTAGACGCACACGTTCAACGAAAAAAGGCGGTCGCAGACGCAGACGTAGACGTAGACACAATACCAAACATAACTAAGTTAAATTTGAATAAAAAATGAAATAATTAAAATCAGGTAGTAAGTACATTCCTCATATTGCATTAAATATGACAACCAATATGTTTTGTCTAAAAATGGAATTAAGTACAAATTATTACCACGATAATTGTTGTGGAAAAGACAAGTGCGACTGTTATAAAGAATACTCAACTTCAAACGAAATAAGTTTATAAACTTATTTATTTGAATAAAGCATACTCAATTTCAAACGAAATGCTTATTAAATACATGTTTTAGTAAATTAAAACCCATCAATCATCCAATCTTTAAACTTGTGTATGTTGCAAGGATGAAACCTATTTTTTATTAGGTCTTCTTTAAACAACATACAGTTATCTTTCATCTGTTTATAATCATAGTTGAATATACGTGGGTTTTGAGACAAATTATACCAATTTATTTTATTTGGGTGCTTTTCTAGCAACCGCACAGCACCACAAGAGTTATTTCTAGACAAATTATGCCAATTTATTTTATCTGGATTATTTTCTAGCAATTTTATAGCACCTTTTGAGGGATTACCAGACAAACTAAACCAATTTATTTTATCTGGATTATTTTCTAGCAACTGTATAGCATGTTTTGACAAATCCATTGTCAAATAACGCCAATTTATTTTATCTGGATTTTTTTCTAGCAAATGTATAGCACCTTTTGACGGATTTAAAGACAACCAACTCCAATCTATTTTATCTTGATTTTTTTCTAGCAACTGCATAGCACCTTTTGACGAATTACCAGACAACATATCCCAATCTATTTTATCTGGATTCTTTTCTAGCAACTGCATAGCACCTTCTGATGAATTCATAGACAACTCTTGCCAATTTATTTTATCTTGATTTTTTTCTAGCAACCGCATTGCACCTTCTGACTTATTTCCAGACAACATTTTCCAATCTATTTTATCTGGATTATTTGTTAACAAATATATAGCACCTTTTGACTTATTTCCAGACAACATTTCCCAATTTATTTTATTTTGATTTTTTTCTAGCAACTGCATTGCACCTTCTGACGAATTACCAGACAACATTTCCCAATCTATTTTATCTTGATTTTTTTCTAGCAACTGTATAGCACCTTCTGACTTATTTTGAGAAAGATTATCCCAACCATTTGTTCTCATTATTATATTACCAATTATATTCAATTTATATGGATTTTTGTCTATTAACAACATAGCACTTTTTGACGGATTTAGAGCCAACGCATACCAATTTATTTTATCTTGATTTATCCAATTTAATAAACACGTTGGTAATTCGGTATTCATTTTCTTTGTAAGTATATTATACAAGACAAAATATCATTTTTTAATGTAATGATTTTAAATCGATATAAATTATTTATGGTATTTGTGTAAATACACAACCGTTCCAACTAAAGAAATCATAACAGATGCGTAAATGATGCGTTGTTTCCAACGTGTGTCTTCGAGTTCCAACACAACTTTGGGTTTAAACTGTTCGTAGTAAGTAGAGTAAAATACGTGAATAGGTATTTTAGGCAACTCCATTTTTTCATTGATTTTATTGTGAACAAAGTGCATCCATCGAACAAAAGAGTCGCGTGAGTCAAGGTAAGAAGACACAGGGTATTCATCCAGTAATTTAGTGAAGTCCGAAGCAATGGATTCAACGGGAATAAAAAGGGGCAGGTTGCTAATAAAGTCATAGTATTTTTTTTTTGTAACATCATTAGGATAGTGAGGGTAATTTAATGTAATAGTGTGAAGAAAAAACCAATAGTGTGGTCCCCAAATCTCAGGATTAAGGCCAGTGCTTACAGACTGAACTTTAGTATTTTTATTATGATTCATAAGTATATCTTATTTAGTATAATCAAAATAAGATAAAAATAAAATAAATACAATATTTTACAAATAATACAATATCATGAATGTTTTTCAAATATATTGGCTATATATCTTTCACGGCATTTACTTTTATAATTCGAATCTTAAAGAACTTAAAGAATCTGAACTAGGAGTTAAAACATATTTATCTTGCCCAGCAGAGCATATTTATCACAGTAGAAAGAGACATCAATGTGGTAAGCACCCATACACCAATATGTTTGATATTTACTATGTGGAAGCCATGAATAAATACATCGGTCAAAAAAACAAGCGCCAAACAATTAGTCAAACAATTGTATTTGACTCTTTGGCTCATGTGGACAAGTATATTATGAATACCATGATAGATAATATGTAAAACTAAATTAAAAAAATGAAATAAAAGTATGCAATGTTGTTAAAGAAAACTAAAAACTATGAATGTAGAATTACCAATGTGTTTATTTGATTGGATGAATAAAACTAATATAAATTGGTATGGTTTGTCTAAAAATCCGTCAGAAGGTGCTATGCGGTTGCTAGAAAAGAATCCAGATAAAATACGTTGGAGTTTGTTGTGTCAAAATCCGTCAGAAGGTGCTATGCGGTTGCTAGAAAAAAATCCAGATAAAATAAATTGGAAGCAGTTGTGTGTTAATGAGTCGGAATGGGCCATGCAGTTGCTAGAAAATAATCAAGATAAAATAAATTGGTGGCATTTGTCTTTCAATAGCTCGGCCACACAGTTGTTAAAAAATAATCAAAATAAAATATGTTGGGATGGGTTATCTTGTAATGAGTCAAAATTGGCCATGCAGTTGCTAGAAAATAATTCACATGGAATTTGTTGGAGTTTGTTGTGTCAAAATCCGTCAGAAGGTGCTATGCGGTTGCTTGAAAAAAATCCAGATAAAATATTGTGGGACATGTTGTCTAGTAATAAGTCGGATGGTGCTATACGGTTATTAGAAAAGAATTCAGATAAAATCGATTGGAGTTGCTTGTCTCAAAATCCGTCAAAATGTGCTGTGCGGTTGTTAGAAAATAATCCAGATAAAATATATTGGTATGGGTTGTCTCAAAATCCATCAGAACGTGCTTTGCAGTTGCTAGAAAAGTATCCAGATAAAATCAATTGGAAAGCGTTAGCTGAAAATAAGTCACAACATGCCATGCACTTGCTACAAAAGAATCAAGATAAATTGAAATGGGATGACTTGTTTTATACTTATCGTTTGTATATGAACCTGCACATATTTAAGTATGATTATAAAAAGATGAAAGATAACTGTTTGTTGTTTAAAGAAGACTTAATGAAAAATAGGTTTCATCCTTCCAATATACCCAAGTTTAAAAATTGGGGAGTTAATGGGTATTAATTCTGAATAATTATTTTTTCATTTTACACAAATTCAAATAATATTGGAAAGTGGTCTGAAATAGTAATATCAGATAAAATGGTTACAGTACTTTGATTAAAATCAATAAACTTGTTAAGATAAAATCTGTCTAAATTTTCACGAACATTTGGATACGCCTTTAAATTGTATAATGCATCATATGTATACTTATGGTCGTTATTTGGTTTAACATAATATAATTCGTCAATGCATTCACCTTTACTAAAATTTAGGTCACCAAAAAACACAAAGGGCTTTTCCCTATAATTTTCCACAATCTCTTTGTACTGAGTTTTTCTTATGTTTATAGAATCAGTTGTCCGACCACTTTCTAAATGTGTTGTCATAAATAGTATGTTGTTAAACTGTAAGCACAAGTACCCACGATTCATATTGGATGTAGTATATGGCGTATATTTAATAGTATTTGTTAGTGTTGCAGTTGTTAAAATTAACATAACATTAAAGTAACTTGTGTTTTCATATGTAGAAATTGTGTAATTTAAAGACAGTTTGTTAGACAGTAATTTGTAAAGTGCGGGAATGACTTCTTGTAACCCAATTATTTCGGGATTATGTTTGTGAATAAGGTCACAAATAACCTCGCACTTATTTTCGAGGTCTCGGTAGTCGTTTTCTACGTTAAAACTAAGAATTTTCATGTTTATTATTATAGGTATTATAATTAATTAAATTATCCGCAGATGATGTTCTCTGATGATGATAAAAATAAAAACAATATAAATAAATAAAAATGAATTAAATTATTTCACAAATAAATAAACGAGTATTAATTCGTTTAATTAAATTTACCACAATCATGTCAGACATTCAAAGTATTGCGGCAAAAAATAACTTTTACATGCCCGAGTGTGACCCAGTTACGAACCAATGGTTAGAAACCAACTTTAACCCAGAGGATGAAATGCAATATCGTAAATATCGTCTAGCTAGTCAAGTAGAAAAAGTAGAAATTGATAAAAAGGTCAGTATGGTCAAAGGATTTATAAAACATAACCAGTTGGCTAAAGCCTACATAAATGCATATGGAAAAACAATCCCCATGATGGCAGTGTTTGCTAATTACGATACACTTATGGATACGTTTATTGCATATGGATACCGTCGTGAAATGACAGGTCACATAATCAGTGAACTGCGTTACCAGTATAGTAACATAATAGATTTTGAATAAAAAACAAAAAGTAAATAAAAAACAAAAAGTAAATAAAAAACAAAAAGTAAATAAAAAACAAAAAGTAAATAAAAAACAAAAAGTAAATAAAAAACAAAGGTTTTTTATTGTAAAAAATATCATAAAACAAGATATAAAATGAAAGCAAAAGCTAACCATTTAGAAATATACAGCATCTGTTTAATTGAATATTGCGTTATTTAATGGTTTGCTTAACAAGTTCACCGTTTTTATACACAGAGCATTTAAATTGCTGTTTAGATGGCTGAGAGCATACTTCTTTATTACTGTTGAGTTCGTTAATAAAAAGTGTAGAGTTAGCGACACTAGAGTAATAGAGCAAGCATACAAGCAAAGTTGCAAGAATGCTACCACCAAACACGTCCGCCATAATGCGACCTATGCCAGCCGATGTTGAAGTTAAGTTAAGACATCCAATTTGGCTTTTTACAAGTAGGTCATAGATAAAGTAAGCTATAAAGAAAAAGGTAACAAAATAATTTACCATACTAGTTTCATACTTGTAACTTTGAATAATCTGGGGAATTAAAAAGTACATGAGTGAGAAAGCAATAACAAAGGAACTGTATGTAGTGTTTCCCGTCAACTTAAACGCGTTTTGTCCAGCCCAGCACTTGTCTTCAAATGTACTAGGAGCAAAAGGTAAAGCTACGTAGCGAATGGCTGTTGCGATAAACACGAAAAAAATAAAAAGAATTCCTTTAAATGGTACGCTAGTAAATAAAGTAAATAGCAGTACACCAGTGCAGATAATGGCAGGAGCAAAAAAAGCAAATAATTTATTAATATCTTCTAAATTCATTTGTTTAGACATTTTATGAATTCTTTAATCCGTTTGTTAGTTTGACTTTATATTTTATGTTTTTAGCTTATGTTTTTAGCTTATGTTTTTAGTTTATTATTTTGGATATTAACACATTTTCATTTTTCATATCAAATGCATTCATTTCTAATGTATTCATTTCAAATTTATTTTGTCCTTGTAAAAACAAAATTCCATGAGGTGGTTCGTATAGTTTTTTATGCCACCAGCGTTGAATAACTATTGCAGCACGTATTTGATGCTTTTTGTCCATTATATTTTCAGCATTAAGTAAATCAGTAAATTTGTCTTCACGCTTTTGTATTATATGGGCGAGTTCCTGGTCTGATTTTGGTATGTATTTGTGGGTGGCTTCGTCATAATTCCATTTTTGGTTAACTTCTCGTGTGTCCACATTTTCGCACAATATTGATCGTCCATAATAATTTTTGTAAATAATGCCACACACAAAAAAATCAAGCATCATTCCCACAAAAACAAAAGATCCAGTGTGGCAATCGCTAGTTTTGTAAATATTAAGCAATCCATAGTAAAGAGATATATAAAACCAACCAGCAATTAAAAATATACGACAGTTTCTTTTTTCATTTTCTAAGTGGTTAATATGTAAAATTTAACGCAGTTTATTTATTACAAGAGTTGTCAATGAGTTTACACAAAATATCTCCGTGGCATGGCAAAGGGTGACACCAACAGCCAAGTGTTTTACCATGTAATTCAGCAAGATTATATTCATTTGTTTTAAGTTTTTGACAAATAAATGTTTCATACTTGGCCAAAATTTGGTCTCTGTTTCCATCTCGGCCAATTTTGTACGGGTTGCACCATTTTGAAGAACTGGGTGGGTAGCGTTGCTTATTAATAAATACAACACCACCACGACCAATATATAAATTAGAAGATAAATCATCGTTTATCCACTCGGCTAAATTTGCATGTTTAGGACGAATATATTGGACGCGTACGTTAACAACTGACGACATTGAAAAATCAATTGTTAGGTTATATCTAAATATGAAAAAAACAATTCATTTTTTTTTTTTTTTTTTTTTTTTTTGTTTTTTTTTTTTTTTTTTTTTTTTTTTTTTTTTTTTTTTTTTTTT
>Ga0208769_1000239_pt1 | contig 29090 bp, 21 predicted proteins | sample AntAceMetag02UKC_FD_184768 | JGI IMG/M metagenome (GOLD analysis project Ga0208769, IMG submission 184768) | Saline lake microbial communities from Ace Lake, Antarctica- Antarctic Ace Lake Metagenome 02UKC (SPAdes) (version 2) | ecosystem: Environmental > Aquatic > Non-marine Saline and Alkaline...
CAAGGGCTGAAAGAATTATTAAATTAATTAAAAAACTAAAGTTATCCCATACGACGGCAACACTATGAGCATAGAAGTGAATGATCTTGTTTTGAAAGGGGTATTAGATGGTTCAAGGGCTTTCGTTGGACCGGAGACTGTTCAATTTGATATAACTAACAGATGTAATAATAATTGCTTATGCTGTTGGAGAAATTCTCCTCTTTTGGGTGAGCCAAGTGAAGAAAGTAAAATAGAAAAAGAATTCGAACTCCCTTTTGCTTTAATAAAAAAGACAATAAAAGAGCTTAAAAAAATGGGGACAAGGAATTTGTTTTTTGCTGGGGGAGGAGATCCATTTGTTCATCCTGACATAATAAAGATATTAAAATACGCCAAAAAATACAAAATGAAAATTTTTATAAATACCAATTTTACATTAATTGATAGAAAAAAGGCTAAAGAGTTAGTAAAGCTTAAGGTTGACCATATTCACGTAAGTGTTTTAGCTGGAAATTCTAGAACTTATTCATTAATACATCCGAATAAGACAGAAGAAACATTTTATACAATAAAAGAAATTTTAAAGTATATTGCTCTCGTAAAAGAGGACAGAAAACAACACCTTTACACCCCTTATCCCCACATAAATCTTTATTATGTAATTTTTAACAAAAACTATAAAGATATCAATGAGATGGTAGATTTAGCCATCGACGTAAAAGCTGATAGTTTGGAATTTACACCTGTGGATGTTGTTTCAGGCAAAACGGATTCTTTGCTATTAGACGCTGAACAAATTAATTCAGTTACCAATGATGTAAAGAATAATATCGAACGCTTGAAGGAATATAATAGATATGAATCGGTTAAGATTAACATTGAGCAATACGAAAATTTTTTAAGAAGAATTAATTCTTCTTTTGCCTTAGAAGGCAAATATGAATCAAATACAGTGGTTAAGCAGCCTTGTTATGTAGGTTGGGCGTTTGCCAGAATAAAGGCTGATGGAGAAGTGGCTCCCTGTTTAAAGGCAAATCAGATATCAATAGGTAACATATACAAAAATTCATTTAAGGAAATATGGAATAGTCCTCAAGAGCAAGAATTTAGAAGAAAATCATTCAATTTAAGTTTCAATGAAGGGTATTTTAAGGGTATGGGTAGCAACTCTAATTTAACGTTCGATTGCTTGAAGAGTTGTGACAACATCCAAATAAGTTTAAATATGCATGAAAAGTATAAAGACATATTGAGAGGGTATGGGAAAATTAAATAAAATTATTAAAGATAAGAATCAGCTATTACTTATGGCCGGAGTTTTCCATTCTGCAAAAGCTTTTGTTTCTCCGGAAGTTTTACATATAGATTTAACAAATATGTGTAATTTCGATTGTATTGCTTGTTGGTGTCGGTCTCCTTTACTTGGTGATAAGGCTATGCCGGTATGGGAGCGGAAATTAACTCTTCCCTTAGATTTATTAAAGAGCGTTCTTGATGAGCTATTCAGTATGGGTGGCTTAAAGCAAGTGAAACTGGTCGGTGGAGGGGAGCCCTTTATGCACCCAAATATATTAGAAATTATTGAATATATTAAAAAGAATGATAAAAATGTTCAGATAGATATAAATACTAATTTTAGCCTTGTTGATGAAAAAATAGCTGAGGAATTAATACAATTAGGAGTTGATTCTTTAACTGTGAGTATTTGGGCAGGGTCTCCTGCAGTTTATTCTGCACTTCGTCCTAATCAAACTGAAGCGACTTTTCATAGAATAAAAGAAGTTTTAACATTTATTCTTCAACGTAAAAATAAACTTAAAATCCATCATCCTCGTATAACAATACATGATGTTATTTTAAAATTAAACTACTATGATGTATCCGCGATGATACAATTTGCATTAGATGTAGGCGCTCATGACATACAATTTGTTCCTATGGATCCCGTTAAAGATAAAACCGAGAGTTTATTATTGGACGATAATGATAAAAAAGAACTGCTCGAATTATTATATGGAATAAAAAAACGCTACGATTCAACATCTTTTCAATATATAGCAGAAGACAAAAGAAGGGTTATTCTTAGCGATTTCGATGGATTTATAAACCGTATTGAAAGATTGAATATTAAAAGCGGAGCCTACGATGAAGATATTATTGAAGAAATACCTTGTTATGTAGGCTGGTTATTTGCAAGAATTATGGCTACAGGTAATGTAGTTCCTTGTTGTAAGGGGCACAGAATGCCTATGGGTAATATCAATAAGAATAGCTTTAAAGATATTTGGCGTTCAGCTGTTTACAATAAGTTTAGATATAATGGTATTAATTTTCCTAAACGGCATGCTTATTTTTCCAAGATGGGGAATGATGCGGTTGCAAAGACAGGTTGCTATAATTGTGATAACCTTTGGCAAAATATCTCTATGCAGAACAGGATTAATCTATTAAAAAGTAAATACCCCCGTTTGATTAAATTCTGTAGCTTTTTGTTACAAAAAGTACTTTAACTATGATAGCGAAATTTTTTAATAGAGTATCTTTTAGAGAGGGAAGAAGGAGATACTTGAATTTAAAGGGTATTATTTCAAAGCAATATGCTTACAAGGGTCCGGATATAATTCAAATAGATCTGACTGATAAGTGTAATAGCCGTTGCTTGGTATGCTGGAATAACTCTCCTGTTAAGGAAAAAGAAAGAGAGGCTTCTTTTGGTAGTCTTGATTTTTCTAAGGTTAAAGACTTCATAAGAGATGTTGTCAAGCTAGGAACCAGAGAAGTCATTTTTTCAGGCGGAGGAGAACCATTCTGTTATCCTAGAATTTGGGAAATATTAGAATGGACAGAGAAAAAAGGTATAAAATTTCATATAAATACTAATTTTACTTTATTAGGGAAAGAAGAAATCAACAAGCTTTTAAATTTCAAGAAGTTGACTTCTTTAACGATTAGTATTTGGAGTGGAAAGTGTGGTTTATATTCAAAACTTCATGGTAGAAAAGATGATACACTCTATAAACTTATAGATAATATTAAGTATTTAAATCGTGTTAAGTCTTCTAACCTTTATGTAAAAATAGCGACTATTGTTAGTAATATTAATTATTTGCAATTGAGAGATCTGTTGGATTTAATGAGTGAAACCGGGTGTTCGAATATAGAATTTGGAGTTTGCGATGTAATCCCAGGTGTGACCGACTCATTTTTATTAAATAACCACCAAATAGATGCATTAAAGACAAACTTTAGCGAATTGTTAAAATATATTAAGAAAAAACGGCATAAAATTAAAATTGTTAATAAAAAAAGATTTTTAAAAAGGATTTCTAACCCTAGTGCTTGCCACGGAGAATATGATAGTTATGTTGAAAAAACTCCTTGTTATTCTGGTTGGATTTTTTTGAGATTAAGAACTAATGGTGATTTTAATTCATGTTTGAAATCTCATCGTGTTCCTATTGGAAATCTGTATAGGGAGAGCATTTTTTCAGTATGGAATAATTCGTTGCAGCAAAAATTCAGAAGGGAGTCCTTGTGTATACCTAAAAATTTGGAGTATTTTAAATTTATCGGAAACGGTAACGATAATACTGTCGGTTGTAAGCGTATTTGCGATAATGTATTAGCAAATGAATATTTGCACAGGATAATAAAATTCTTAGTGTGGTTTTGAGCGTTTTGATACCAAAATGAAAAGAAATAAAAGGTTTATTATTATAGTTTTCCTTTTTTTTATAGCTTTAGCTATGGATGCAGTTTTTTTTATATTAAAAAAAGTTAGACGGATTACTTTTTTCCCCGGAGCTTAAGATGAATATATTGATGCTACACCCTCATGATATTTATTCTTTATTAGAACCATGGACTATTCGTATAAAAAGAATTGCGAGTGAGTTTGTAAAGAAAGGGCACTCAGTTAAATTGGTCTATTTTCCGCAAGATAAAAAAAATATCTACAAAAGGAATATAGATAATAATGTTGAAATGATTTCTATGGATAGGAGAGTAGGTATTTTTAGTTTATTCCGAAACATTATCAAGATAGTTAAATTAGGGCGAGAGTGTGATGTGGTTCATTTTCAAAAATGTCACCATACCGCTTCTCTCCCAGCATTAATTACAGCATTTATTTGGAATAAACCTATTCATTATGACTGGGATGATTGGGAGACAAAAATATTTTATTATTCAAATCCTCGGCAGAAAATTGTAGGTGAGTTTATTAATGCATTCGAAAAATTAATCCCTAAGGTGGTTGATACTGTATCTGTATCAAGTAAATATATAACCAATCTCTGCATAAAAACAGGGGTCGATTCCGGAAATATTTTCTTTGCCCCAGTCGGGGCGGATTTGAAAATTACCGAAAATGATAGCGATTATACTAAAAAGATGAGAAAGAAATATAACGTTTCCAATAATTTTGTATTATATGTGGGGCAGCTTCACGGGGGTCAATATGCCGAGCTTTTTGTCAAAGCTGTTCACATAATTATCGAAAGTGGTTTTGATGCAACTTTTATGGTTGTTGGTGATGGGTATAGGTTGAGTGAACTAAAACGATTGGCTGTTAGGCTCAATATAGAAAGTCGTTGCATTTTTACCGGAGCAGTTAACCATGATGTTGTTTTGGAATACATTGCTGCTGCCGATATTTGTGTTGCTTGTTTCGAAGATAATGACATTACTAGATGCAAAAGTCCCTTAAAGATTGTAGAATATTTAGCTTGTGGTAAGCCCATTGTTGTTAGTAATGTCGGAGAGGTTCGTAATATGGTTGGAGGCGTTGGGGTTCTTGTTAAGCCAGGCAGCTCAAAGTCTTTAGCTGATGGGATAATGAATTTATTGAAAAATGATAAATTAAGAGAAAATTTGAGGGGGTGGGGAAAAGAACGGATTAAAAGAAAGTATAATTGGGCGGTTACAGCAGATAATATATTGAATGCATACAAAAAGGGTATTGAAAATAAAAAACTTACTTGTAAATAAAGAGGTAACAAAATGGGTAAACAGAATAATTTTAAGTTTTTCACTGCAAAGGTAATTTCAATAAGTGAGCATAGAAACGCACCTTTTACTATAGAAGTTGAAACTAAATCTTTTTTGTGCAAGAAGAAAGGTGCAGTCACTGTTGACCCCCGCTGCACTTTTTACAAATATGATAAGACTCCTAAAACGATAGATATCATTGAGCAGGGAGACAATATCAAAATAACCTATATTATTCATAAAAACATAAAGGTAGCTTTTAATATTATCGTTATGCCCAAATAGATTTTGGGATAAACATTTTGCGACGGAGAATTTTTTTGTGGATGAAACAAATAGGAAACGTAGCAAAGCAGTAAGAATTGTAGCTTTTTTTAAACAAAAATGGCATATTTTTATTCTTTTTTTCATATGGCTTTATTCGGCGATAGTCCAATATGTTTGGCTTACTCTAGATAAAGCCCCTCCCTGGGGAGACGGCCTTTCTTTTATTCTAAGAGGAATGTGGCTTTTTAATCAACAGAGTATGGGGGGGTGGGGAGAATTTTTCAAATCTTTGTTTCATTTTGATGCTATGTATCCGAGCCCTCCGGTAATTGCGCTTACCTATTTTTTATATTATAAAATTTTTGGTTTATTTTCGGAAATGGAAGTAATGGTGAATTCCTTATATTTAGCTCTTGGAATAATAGGGATATATGGAATAGGTAAACATTTTTTTAATAAATATATTGGTCTATTTTCTGCATTGATATTCATTTCATTGCCAGGTATTTTGGCATACGGTAATTTGGGTTTCAAAGAGTTTCATATTATGTGTTTTCTCGCCCTGGCAGTATATTTTCTTCTTAAAGCTAATGATTTTAAGAATAGAATATTTTCAATTCTTTTTGCCATATCTCTTGCTGTTATGCTATTAATTAAGATAGAAAGTATTGTTTTTATTATTTTTCCATTAACTGTTGTTGTGGTAAAGATTTTTTTTAATAGGAAGTTTTTTGTGAGTAGATATCAAGTTATTAATGCTATATTAGCGTTAGTTTTTACGTTTTGTATTTTCTCTCCTTGGTATATAGTTAATTTTTCTAGTTTTATAAATTTTTTATCTGCTCGTATAGGAGCAGTTGCCAATATTAATAGTATTTATTTTTCAACAAAAAGTTTATGTTATTATGAATATTCTTTATATGACAATCTTTTAACTAAGTTTCAGATATTCTTTTTCATTTTTATTTCTATCTATATTTTAGCGAGAGGATTATATCCTAAGGTGAAGACCATTAAAGTAAAACGAGCTGTCTTTATTTGGTTTTGTTTTGGAGTCTCTTTTTTAATTTTTGCTTTTTTGTGTGAAAAGGACACATCGCACATATTATCCTTGCTTGTATTTATCAGCCTTATTATAGCATCGGGATGCTACATTATTAGAAATAAGGTAGTAAAAATAATCTTTATTTGTCTAATTTCTTTGCATGCTATAAATACTCCGCTTATGTTATTATCAGCTGAAGGTTCGGATATGGAAATAATTCCGTGTCGTGTATGGCTAAGTCCAGTTGATAGTATTTTGTACGAAATGCGTGGTGGTAGAATAAGGAATCTTTATGGCTATGAAAATCGATTTACGAAAAGGCCATGGGGGTGCAGGCTTAAGGCGATATTGGAATTTATAAAAGAGGATTTTGGTATGGATAATTGCAGAAACACAAAGCCAAACGTTTTTTTCTTGGCAAATTACGAACATTTTCGATTCTTTCAAATGGAATACTACAATAAGAAAATGCATTCTCCAGTATCATTAGGATTCTTTAATGTGGAGTTAGAATGTATCGAGGAAAATATCTTTGGCGATAAAAATCATTATATTGTTGCAGAAGATCCAATGCTTTCTATGTATCCAAATAAGGAGGAAAGCCGTCAGATGAAAAAAGTTTTCGAGTTTATAAGTGAAAATCAGGAAAGATTTCACCGAAAATACAAAATTGTTAAAAAAATTGAGTTACCAGAAGGATTAACAGCAAATATTTACAAAAGACTTAGCCGGAACCCATAAAATGAAAATTCTGTTTCTTTATAATCAATTTTTACCCGAAATACACTGGAATTGTCTTAAGGCTCAGGAAAAAAACATGGGGGCAATACCGCCGTTGAATTTATGTTACGTCGCGGCTATAGCCCGTAAGTTTGGCCATAGTGTTGACCTTGTCGATTTGCAGGTTGAGCATTATTCGTTTGAGGAGCTAGTAAGTTATATTAAAGAATATGCGCCTGATCTTTTAGGTTTTACCATAACAACCTATCTTTTTCATCCTGTCTTTGAGTGGATAAAAAAAATAAAAAAAGCGGTGGACATTCCCGTCCTTGTCGGTGGTTTTCATATGAGCCTTTATTCTTATGAGACCATGGTTCATCCTGAGATCGACTTTGCTATAATCGGAAACAGTGAAAAGGCGCTCCGTGATTTTTTTGTTTCTTTTGGCAATATTGATGCTTATGCCGGCATTGAAGGGTTGTGTTACAAGAAAGAAAAAAAGATATATATAAATAATTTTAAGAAAGAAAAACAAGCTGACTTGGATGCTTTACCTTTTCCAGCCAGAGATTTATTAAAAAATGATTTATATGGAAATTTTATTTGTAAAAAGAAAAACTTTACTGCTATGTTAACCGGGATAGGTTGTCCGTTCCGATGTAAATATTGTGCTTCTACTTTATCACAATGTTTGATGCGTACACCGAAAAATGTTGTCGATGAAATTGAAGAGTGTTTTTATAAATACGGTATTAGAGAAATTGACTTTTACGATCAAACTTTTACTATAGATAAAAAGAGGACTTTAGAAATTTGCCGGGGAATTATTGAACGTAAACTTAAGATTAACTGGACAATCAGAACCAGAACTGATTTAATTGATGAGGAGTTGCTTGAAATAATGAAAGAAGCCGGTTTGTACCGGATAATGTATGGGGTTGAAAGCGGCAGTCAGGATATTTTAGACCGGCTTAATAAGAAAGAAAAAGTAGAAGATATTGTCAGAATCGTTAAGGCAACACATAAATACGGGATATCGGTATTTGGTTTTTTTATGCTGGGCTGTCCAGGGGAAACTAAAGAAACCTTAGGGATGACCAGACGGCTTGCTCTTTCCTTGCCTTTTGATGAAATTCAGGTGACTCGATTTACTCTTTTTCCGGGTACAGAATTCTACAAGGAGTATCTTGAGAAGACCGGGGATAAGGATTATTGGTCAGAGTATGTTTTAGACCAAAAGAATGTAAAAAGACTATCATTGCTTGACACATCCTTTACACCACAAGCAATAGAAAAACAAGTTAAAAGTTTGTATCTTGCCTTTTATCTTCGGCCACGGAATTTAGTCCGCAAAGTAAAAAATGGAGAATTGTTAAAAAATTATCGAAAATATTTTAGAGCCGTATTAGACATGTTGTTTAATTAATTTTTATTTTTATCGTTAATAGTGAAAATTTTGTGAAAAAGTAATGTTGCAATGTAAACAATTATGTTGTTACTTAAAAAAGTAAAAAATAGGTGGGTTGGCGGGCTCATCCTGATATATTTCATATATTTCGCTATGAATGTTTGGGTTTTGAGTCAGGACAATATTTACCCGCTCTATGATAGTTCTGAAACTGTTGGTCGTGGGTATAAAATCGCGAATGATCTGTTAACCGGTAGATTGTCTTATCCGTGGATAGAAGATCAGTATAACCACTCTCCGTTTGTTAGCTATATTTTATCGCTTAATATAATACTGTTTGGTGGAGATATTGATATTCTCATGCATACCAATATGCTATTTTTAGCCATCTTGATTTACGCTCTTTATAATTTAGGTAAAATTATCGCTGATAGGTCAGTTGGTTTTTTATCAAGCGTCATTTGCCTTAGTTTTCCGGTAGTTATTGGGTTCTCCCGTATAATGTGGAATGAATTTCCGATAATGTGCGTCGTAGCTCTTTCTTATTACTTTTTATTTAAGACTAATTACTTTACTGATAGGAAATACAGCCTTTTCTGGTCTGTTTCAATAGCTTGCGGTTTGCTGATTCGGTTTACAATGTTGCTTTATGTGGCCGTTCCGGTATTTTTATATATTATGAAGGCGTTTTTGATAAGAAAAGATTGTCGCGATCTTATTCGGAGGCTCTTATTATGTTTTGCGGTTATTTTTTTACTTTCCGGATGGTGGTATATGTTGCGAATAAAGGATGTTTTAGCTTTACGCTTAAATTTGTTAGCCGACGGAAGTTTAAATATATACAATAACGTAAGACATGCTTATAAGTTTTTGTGCAACCGGAGTATTTACGGGCCGTTATTCATTTTATTTTTGTTTTCTTTTCCATTTTTATTCTTAAAGCGGACATTTGAAAAATTTGTAATAATTGTCGGAGTATTAATGCCAATATTGATATTTATCTTTTCCCCGCATGCTAGCGGTTTTAATTCGAATCGTTATTTTATACCGATATTACCATTAATTGCCTTAAGTATTGCTAATCTTGTTTCTTTAATATCCAGAAAAGTATTTCGACGGTTAACCGTTTTTATTTTAGTCGTATTTTGCTCTATACAGTTCATTCTTATAAATATAAATCAAGGGGATAGTTTAAAATTTTCTAAGGATAAACATAGAGAATTTGGAATTGATATAGTTGAGCAAGGTAAAATTAAACCCTATATGTCAAAAATTAATTTCGAAGGCTTACTTACTCTAATCGACAAAGAGAAGAAAACTGAAGTGGTAAATTTAGTTTTTTTGGGAAATTTTCCCCATATCAATGGATTTTTTGATATTGAAGCAGGTAAAAGGGGTGAATTAATTGATATTTTTCCTTCTGTGCAAAATATCATGGGAGGGGGGTCACAGTCGCATTTCGATAACCCGCATGTATTTAAAGAAGCAGAATTCGTTATTGCGCTTGAGGATAAACAAAATTTATTTAAGGAATCAAGGGCTTATCACAGAATGTATCTTATTCCCAAAATGACTTCTTTTTTTAATGTTCATAGGAACGACTATAGAAAAATAGCTGTTTTTAAGGATGAATATGGAGGAAGAGCTGGGTTATTTCAAAAGAAAATACTAAAGCAGAATAATATTAAAGATAGTAATTCATAAACGTTTCGACGAAAATACATAAGAGTAGCATGAAAGTATTTCTCTGTAATCCTCCCACTGGTTCTTTTATCCGTGATGAGCGTTGTCAGATAGATGTTTGCTCGCGGCTTGCTGAAAATATTAGAGAGCCGATTCAGATTTTGTATTTGGCGGGACTTCTTAAAAAATACGGCCACGAGGTTTTTCTTCGGGATTACAGTTTTTCTCGTTTTTCAGTTCGTGATGTGTTAGCGGATATGGAAAGATTTGTTCCCGATTTTTTTTATCTTGAAACAACACAAGGAACATTTAGCCATGATTTAGATTTTATCCGATTGTTAAGTAAAAGTAATATTACTTTTCCATTTATAGTGAAAGCGCCATTTTTGGATTTCACATATTTTGAAGACAAAATGCATAATGTTAATTTAAATAATGCGACAAAAGCATACTTTCTAATAAAGAATTTTGAAATAACTATTAAAAATATAATTTCGGCAAAAACTAAGGACTCAGTGATAGATAATGTATATATTTTGGATAATAATAAGGTGTATCAAACAAAAAATAAAAAAATTAGCAGTGACTTTAAATTAGACGATTATCCTTTGCCGCCGCGTTATTTTCTTAGTAAAAATGACTATCTTCGTCCAGATACCGGAGAGCCCATTGCTTACATATATGCTTCGCGAGGGTGCCCATATGATTGTATTTTTTGCTTAGCCCCGGTTTGCTTAGGTAAAAAAGTAGAGTCAAGAAGTGTTGATAGTGTGATTGCTGAAATCGAAGACTGTGTAGATAATTACCGGATAAGCAATTTCTTCTTTCGGTCAGATACCTTTACTTTTGACAAAAAGTGGGTAATGGATTTTTGCCAAGCGCTGATTGACCGGGAGATAAAGATAAAGTGGGGCACTAACAGTCGGGCAGATAAAGAAGATTTAGAAATGTTTAAGGCGATGAAAAAAGCCGGGTGTGATATTGTTGGTTTGGGTATTGAAAGCGGTAGCGATTTTATCTTAAATAAAATAAAGAAAAGCATAACAGTTAAAGATATAAAGTGTATTCATCGGCTAATTAAAAAATCAGGAATTAATACTTTTTTTCATTGCATTGTTGGCTTCCCCTGGGATAATCAAGAAACAATTTTGGAAACCAAAAAGCTTATCCTTGAACTTGAACCGGATTTTATCGAAGTAAATGTTCCCTATCCTTTAAAAGGTACAGAATTATATAGTTTTGCCGAAAAAAATAATCTTTTTGTATCAAAAGATCTTGAAAGTTATTCTCATATTAAGCCTATTCTGCGTACATTTTCTCTTAAAACCGATGAAATATCGCGTTTGCGCAAAGATTTAATTGCTTCTTTTTATTTGAGGCCAAAATATATTATTAGAAAACTTAAAAGCATCAGGCACCCGAGGGTATTTTTTAATTATGCTAAATGGGGATGCAAGCTGATGAAAAAAATATTTCTATAATCACATTATGAAGAAAATTTTAATGATCAATCCTCCTACAGGAATATTTATTCGTGACGATCGTTGTCAGAGTAATGTGGAAGAGTTCATGATATCCGTTTCACGACCGCCCCATGAATTATTAATTATGGCAACCGTTTTAAAGAATCAAGGGCATCAGGTAATTATTAATGACTATCCAATAGAAAAAAAATCATTGGCAGACTATAAGCATGATATTGAAGAATTTTTACCCGATATTCTTGTTATAAATTCAACTTTGCCGACTTTATCTGGTGATTCCGTCTGTGGAGGTATTGCTAAGCAAATAGATGAAAATATTATGGTTGCGTTGCGCTGTGGCGCAATTGAGTATATTGGTGAAGATGCAATGAGAGCGGAACCGTTATTAGATGTTATTTTTTACGGTGAAACCGATTCTACTTTATCGGAATTAATTAAATATGAGGATAAGAGTAAAGTAAGGGGTATTTTTTACCGACAGGGAAGAGATATCATCAAAACCGCAAGGAGGCCATTTTTAGAAGATCTTGATTGTCTTCCCTTGATAGATAGAAGCTTAGTAAAGAATGAATTATACTCAAGGCCTGATACGAATATGCCTGTTGGCCTTATAGAAGTTAGCAGGGGATGCCCTTACGGCTGTATTTTTTGTTTAGCTCCTATTTCTTACGGCAAAAATCATCGTCTTCGTAGTGTTCACAGGATTATCGAAGAAATAAAAAGTTGTGTAAAAAAATATAATATAGTTGATTTTCATTTTAAGTCGGATCTATTTTCTCTTAACCGTAGATGGGTACTCGAACTTTGCCGGGAGATTATTAAGAATAATTTGAAAATAAAATGGTTTGCAAATAGCAGGGTTGATACTATCGATCGGGAATTACTTGCAGCAATGAAGGAAAGCGGATGTTTTGCGCTTGCCTTGGGCATTGAAAGTGGATCCCAGGAAATTTTGAATAAAATAAAGAAGGGTATAACACTTAAACAGATTCAAAATTCTTTTAATCTTTGCAAAGATTATGAAATCAAAACCTATGGGTATTTCATCATAGGTTTTCCATGGGATACCGAAGAGACTATTTTGGAAACGATTAATTTTTCAATAAAGGTAGACCCGGATTACTTAGACTTTTTCTTTCCCTATGCTTTTCCCGGTACGGAGCTTTATCAAATGAATAAAGAATTAAATTTAATAGATGATTTTTCGGTTGGCAAAGCCAGCAAGAACTCATATATCGGATCGCAGCTACCTACTTTGACAGTGAGCAGAAAGAAACTCGTTAAACTAAGGAAAAAAGCCTTACAAAAGTTTTACATAAGACTGAAATATGTAAGAAAGGTTTTAAGGAACTATAAGGGTTTCAAAGAGAAAATGCGTCTTTTACGCTACGGATTTTTTTCCTTAAGGAAAATATTAGGATAATTATTATGTGCGGAATTTGTGGATTTTATTCAAAGAATAAAAGGACAGATTTAAGAGAATCATTAAAGGGGATGAGATCTTTATTGTTGCATAGAGGGCCTGATTCTGAAGGTATCTACGAAAAGGATAATGTAGGGTTTGCGATTTCAAGGCTAAGCATTGTTGACATTGAAGGAAGCAACCAGCCTTTATACAGCGAAAATAATAGTATTGTCCTTATTTACAATGGGATGATCTATAATTACAAGGAACTGCGTGATGATTTAAAGAAGAAGGGTCATAATTTTAAGACAAAAGGAGATGGAGAAGTTATTTTGCACTTATATGAAGAAAAAGGCACCGAGTGTTTTAAATTTCTTCACGGCATGTTCGCTGTTGCCCTTTACGATCTTAACAAAAATTCAGTAGTTTTAGCCAGGGACCATATGGGCATTAAACCTTTATACTACTTCATTAATAATGATTCAATTCTATTTTCATCGGAAATTAAAAGTTTGGTAAAGACAGGGTTTGCCAAGGATGAATTGGATTCTGAAAGTTTAAGTTTATATTTCTCATACAACTATATTCCAGGAGAAAAAACTATATACAAAAATATATTTGAGTTGTTACCCGGCCACTTTTTAAAAATTGATAGTAACTTTTTTCCGATTAAGCAGGAATTCTGGAATTTAAGCGATAAAGAGAGCTCTCTAAAGACGGAAAGATTAACCTTTAATAATATAGAAAAAGATTTGGAATGTATCCTTAATGATTCTATTGAGAAACATATGCAATCTGATGTTGAAGTGGGGTGTTTTTTAAGCGGAGGATTAGACTCCAGCTCTTTAGTACATTTTTTATCTGAAAAGTCAGCTAACCCTATAAAAACTTTTTCGGTTGGGTATGACAACGCTTATTACGATGAGCTTAAGTATGCCCGTATTATTTCTGAAAAGTATAAGACCGACCACCGAGAAGTAATATGTGCTAAAGACGATGTAATTGATTTTTTAGAAAATCTTTCTGAAATCGGAGATGCTCCAGTAGCCGATCAGTCTAGCGTGTCAACGTATTTGGTAAGTAAGCTTGCGAGTAAGCATGTGAAGGTTTGTTTTTCCGGGGAGGGAGCTGATGAAGTGTTTTTAGGGTACCCAACATACTCTGCTAATTTTTTATACCCTTTGTTCAGTCATCTACCTGTAAATTGTCTTAGTTTGGTTGAGCGGCTTCTCTCATTGTTTCCTTTCTCAGATAGGAAGGTTAGTTTTGATTATAGGCTACTACGTTTTATTCAAGGGCTAAAGTTTAAGGATTTTGCACAGGCCCATGCTTTTTGGCGTGTTATTTTTTCTAAAACAGAAAAAATGGATTTATTTAAAGCTGATTTTTTAAACCAAGTAAATAATTTAGATGTTAAGAGCTATTATTTTGAAAGGTCTAATCCTAATTCTGATCCGGGAAAATTTTGTGCTGATGCTGACTTGCAGACCTTGCTTCCTTTCAATAGTCTTTTAAGGACTAATATCTATAGCATGAGAAATTCACTTGAAGTCAGGGTGCCTTTCCTGTATTTACCTCTTGTTGAATATATGAGTCAACTGCCGTTTAAATTTCGTTTTAATCCTTTTAAGAGTAAGTATTTATTAAGGAAACTAATGTATGGTAAGGTCGATTCAAGAATAGTAAAACGCAAAAAACAAGGGTGGCATATGCCTCTTGCGCCATGGCTGAAATCTGACCTTTTTGATTATACCTATGATATGTTCAGCTCAAAACATAGGCTGTTTGACTGTTTTGTCAATAGAGAGAGATGTAAGGATTTACTTATTAAACATAAGAATAAAAAAGTAAATAATTCTTTTAAAATTTGGAGTCTTTTGGTTATAATGAAACATATCAACCCTTAACAGGAGAGAGATGAAGTTATTTATTCAAATTCCTTGTTTAAATGAAGAAGAGTCCTTACCGTCCACTATAGCGAGTATTCCCCGGAAGATAGATGGTATAGATGAGATATATATATTGGTTATAGACGACGGGAGCACCGATAAAACTGTAGAAATTGCTCAAAAAATTGGTGTTGATTATATTGTAAAAAACAATTGTAACTTAGGTTTAGCAGCTACTTTTTGTAAAGCCGTAGATGCTTGTCTGGCTTTTGGAGCTGATATTGTCGTTAATGTAGATGGCGATAACCAATATAAGGCAGAAAATATAAGTTCTTTAGTAAAACCGATTGTTGAAAAACGGTTGGATATTGTTGTTGGGTGTAGAGATATCGACGGTAATAGCGATTTTAGTTTACTTAAAAAGACTTTTCAGAGAATAGGAAGCAAAACCGTATGTCATCTGTCTAGTATTAACATTCCTGATACCACAAGTGGTTTTCGTGCTTTTAATCGTTTTACGGCAAGAAAATTTGTTATCAGAAGTAGATTTAGCTATACTCTTGAAATGTTATGCCAGGCGAAAAGAATAGGGTTAAGGGTTGGCTGGGTGCCTGTTGGAGTAAACCTGAAGACCAGAAATTCCCGACTTTTTAAATCTAATTTTGAATATGTCTTTAAGCAGTCTAAGATTATGATAATGGTTTTTCTTGAGTATTACCCTCTAGCTTTCTTTTCTTGGACGGCTTTATTTTTACTCCTAGTTTCCATGGTAACAGGATTAGGAAATCAATTATTTCTTTTCTTTTTTGCCTCACAGGAATTTAGATTAGGCCTTTGGGCTTCTCTTAGTTTAAAAACCTCTATTTTATTTATGGTCGCCGGAATGATTGGATCTGTTCTTTCCAGCTTACACTTTTTGCTAATAGATATTAGAAGCCGGGTTAGAGTTTTGAGTAGCCATAGAGAGACTGTTTTGGAAGATTTCGACGTCAAAGTATCCCCCGAATTTTTTAAATGGGCTAAAAAAGGAAATTAACCCTGTCTTAAAATAGCCATTTATTTGCAATAATATATTAATTTTTGAGATATGCATGGACTTAAAAAGAATTAAATCTAAACCGAAAATAGTCGGTTATTTTAATCTTGCAAAGAGTTTTTCCAAGAGCCTCCCGGATATTTCTCATTTAGAAAATACTCTAATTTTAGAAAATGATTCAATTGCCTCGTCATACCCATTTACTAAGACACAAGGTAACAGTGTTTTTATTATTGGGAGAATTTTGTCAATATTGTCTATAGATTATCAATTGTCAGATTATGATAACAAAATTGAGGAATTAATTGTAATACTTTATGGTAAGTACGGCCCAGATTTTTATTCATTACTTGATGGTAGCTTTTTAATTTTTCTTTATGATTGGGGTAAGAAAGAGTTTTGGATTTTTAATAATAGATATCAAGCAACCAGTCTTTATTATTACTTAGACGATAACATATTCATTTTTGCCAATTCTCTTAAGCTTCTTTTGGGGGCAGTCTCTCCCAAGCCTGTATTTGATAAAAAATCAATACCCTCGTTTTTAAATACCGGTTTTTCATGGACAGAAAAAACTCAATTTAAAAATGTTTTCAGGCTTTTGCCTACCTATAGGATACAGATAAAAGAAAGAAAAATAGATTTTACTCATCATTGGGACAAAGAATTTGTGTTTAAAAGGAAAACATTCAGAAATATTGAAACAAAACTTAATGAATACGAAAGATTGTTTAGTGGGAGTATTAAGAATTTTCTCGAGCAATACAACTCAAAGGAGCTTGGGTGTCTTTTAAGTGGAGGGCATGATACTAGCTTTGTGTTTATTCAGGCCGCTAAGCTTTTTAAAAAGCCGATTCACACCTTCACTGCTTCCTTTAGGAATTTTGGATTCGATGAATCGCCTAAAGCAAAATATCTGTCAGATATGTTTGGGGGTATTCATCATAAGATCGTAATTGAAAACAAACATCTCGACCTAATTCCTCAAATGGTAAATGTGATTGAAGAACCTCTTCCCGGAGGTTCTTTCCCGATTTTTGTGTGTTGCCTTGAAGCTTCAAAGTATGTGGATAGCTTACTTACGGGAGACGGAGGAGATAGTTTGTGGGGTGAATATTATCCTGTTGCTGAGTGGCATAAATACCTAAAGTATGTGCCGTATCTTGGTAGAAAAGTAATCCATAGCATGAGCAAAATGGTACTAAAATTCAATGATTGGGAGAGATTTTGGGAAAGTGAACATGTTTTCTCGTTATTTGCTAAAAAAGACATGTACGACCTATTCTTTAGCCGGCTATGTTCGTATAGACATTTTAACGGTGAACTTTTAAAAAAATTTTTAAATTCTCATATTTTTAAGAATAAAAGCGTTAACAAATGCATGGTTGGTGTAAAATTTAATAGGAATAATTTTTTTGATGCATTAGTGGAAGCGAAAATGTTTTATGGACTTTATCAATATATGATCCCTCCGACGCAGAAGTCTTTGGAATACTTAGGTGTGAATTTTTTCCCTCCTTACTTAAATTATAAAATTATTAATTTTATTAATTCTCTTCCTGAAAATTGGTTGAATGGAGGGATATCATTTAAGAAATTGATAAATCATGCTCATAAAAGAAAATTCCATAAAATGGCGCTTTTGCGTTATTTGCCTGAGAGGTATGTTTACTCGGCACAGCAGAGCTTAGACGTCCCTTTCCACTCATTTCTTAACATCCGTCCCGCTATCTTGGGTAACCTGTTAAAGAGATTAAAACGCAGGGGCTGGTTTAATAACAAAACATTGGACGATGTTTTTAACGAGTTTCTAAGGCAGAAACCTAAGCCGCATGAGATTGTAGAATTAAAGCACCATGGATATCGTATATTCTGTCTTTTGACACTCGAGGTCTGGTGTATGGAATTTCTGGATAAGGACTTAAAGCGGAAAGGAGCAATAGAAGAAAATATTCCTCTTGAAGATTACCTTTCTCTTTGATACTTATGAAAATATTAATAGTTGATAATAATCTTCATATTCAGTTTTATCCGCAAAGTTTTCTTGTAAAGCGTTGCCTGGGGTTAAGATATTCTCACAGTGTAAGAATCCGTAAACCAACAGACTTTCCAATAGAGATATCGGTGTGGACAGGGTGGTACTCACCGGATCAACTGCATTTATCCGTCAGGAAAATGAATGGATGAAAAAAGAAAGGGAATTTATAGAGAAATGGTGCATAGGCAGATTATTGGTAAAGTTGCAGAGGTACGTATATGATAGAAATGTATATCAGGATTTTTCTGTAAAGACACTTGCTAAATACGGCAGTAAAGTAGTTAATAATTTTATTACCGGTTTTTTGTGATTATGTTTATATTACTTTTAGGCGTAGCAGTATTTTTAGTATATGAATTATGCAAAAGTACCAAAGATAAGTTATATCTTCGGCCTACCCTTTTAAAATTTTTTCTATCCCGTATAAGATTTTTATTATTATCCGGCAAGAGAGTTTTAAAAGTTTAGTTTCATCACGCTCTATTCTTTTAGTCTTTAATATTTAATTATAGACAACAATACCTTACCTGTTATTATAACAGATAAGGTGTTGAACTATTTATTAAAGCAGCAAACCTAATATTCCATAAACATAAAAATTTTTTGTTTATGATTAGGGGAGAAGTAAGGAGTATGGCTGGCGGCTGCGCGGTTTTGGCTAAAGAGGGAGATTTACATTCTCTATCCGAAGGTATTTCAAGACCGCTTACGGATAAAAACTTAAGAGAAAGATTAGTTAATATCGCGAGAGGCAGGGTTGAGAAAAAATACAACTGGCATTGTATCGCTGATTCTCTGATATGTGCTTATGAGAAAATATTAAAGTGAAATTTCTATTTAAAAGATGAGCTGGCAAAAAAAGGTAGTTTTGATTACAGGTGGAGCTGGATATATTGGCTCAGTTTTGGTTAGAAGGTTGTTGGAATGCGGTTATAAAGTAAAAGTATTAGATAATCTTGATTTTGGATTTGAAGCGATTCGAGATTTATTAAATAATCCGAATTTTGAACTTATTAAGGCGAACTTATTAAATGTTAAAACATTTACAAAGGCTTTCAAAGAAGTAAAGTGGGTGGCGCATCTTGCCGGCATAAGGTATAATTCATCTAAGACCTCTGAAGAAGTGAAGGATGGTGCTCTCAAAGATTTTTTAGCCACACAATCTTTAGTAACTGTAGCTAAAGATTGTGGTGTAAAAAGATTTCTTTTTGCTTCAAGTTGTAGTGTATATGGTGTTGGTAATCTTTTGACAGAGATGTCTGCTGTGAGGCCGCTTACTTTTTATGCCGAGGCCAAGTTGAAGTCGGAAAAGCATATATTAACGATGGCGGATAGTAATTTTACGCCCGTTATACTAAGATTGGGGACGGTATACGGGTGGTCTATGGGAATGCGATTTGATTTAGTTCTAAATCGTTTTGTCACCGACGCTTTGGAAAGTAAAAAAATTATCGTGTTTGGAGGTAATCAGTGGAGGCCTTTTATCCACTGTATGGATGTTGCCAATGCTTTTATCGCGGGTTTTCTGGCCTCTGAAAAAAAGATACAATCCGAAATATTTAATGTCGGGAGCACTACAGAAAATTATCAAATTAGTCAATTAGCAAGAACAATTGAGGCATTAATTCCAAACATTGACATTTCTATTGCTCAGGGTAGTGGAGATGATATCGGTTATCGAGTGGATTTCACTAAGTTTGCAACACGGTTGAGTTTTAAGGCAAAGTATTGCATCAGAGATGGTGTAAGAGAGATAAAAAGAGTTTTAAATGATAGAAGAAACAGTGAAAAGAAAAGTTAATTTCAATAAATTAACTTTATGCAGGAATTATATAAGACGTAAGAATTTTCTACCTTTCCATCGTCCGGCTATGGGGAAGGAAGAAGAGAAAGAGCTGATATGTACACTCCGTTCTGGCTGGCTAACTAAAGGGCCAAAAACGGAAAAGTTTGAAGATAAAATTAAGAAATATGTCGGCAGTAAATATGCTGTTGGGACTAATTCTTGTACAGCGGCATTGGAACTTTCGTTGATGGCTATTGGGATAAGGCAGGGAGATGAAGTTATCACTACTCCTATGACATTTCCCGCTACTGCAAATGTAATTGTGCATCAAGGCGCAAAGCCGGTTTTCGTAGATATTAAAAAAGATACTTTCAACATCGATCCAGATAGGTTGGAACAAGCAATAACCTCTAAAACCAAGGCAATAATACCAGTTCATTTTGCAGGTCATCCCTGCGAAATGAATAAAATACTTAAGATAGCAAGAAAATATAAACTTTTTGTAATAGAAGACGCAGCTCATGCTTTGGGTAGCAGCTATTATGGAAGAAAGATAGGCACTGTAGGAGATCTAACTTGTTTTAGTTTTTATGCTTCAAAAAATATTACTACCGGCGAAGGCGGTATGGTAACGAGTAATAATAAAAGATTTACAGAAAAGATAAAATTGCTCAGTTTGCATGGGATTAGTTCAGATGCATGGGAAAGGACAGGGAATCGGACATACCGACATTGGGAAACTATTGTCCCGGGTTATAAGTATAATATGTATGATATCCAGGCTGCTCTTGGTTTAGTTCAATTAAGGAAAATAGAAACATTTTATAAAATTCGGCATAAATATGTTCAGATTTATAATAAAGCTTTTAAATCTTTCCCGGAAATTATTACACCTGTCACAAAAAAAGGCATAATACATTCTTATCATCTTTATACAGTTATGATTAATATTGAAAACCTTACTGTAAGTCGCGACACAATAATGAATATTCTGCAGCAGGAGAATATAGGAATAGGAATTCATTACAGGGCACTGCATCTACATCATTTTTATCAAAAAACATACGGTTTCAGAAGAGGAAGTCTTCCGGCAGCTGAATATGTATCAGAAAGAGTTATTTCTCTGCCACTCTATCCCCGTATGACCGAAGCCGACGTCAAGGATGTTATAGCTGCTGTGAAAAATGTTCTAATGAAATATAGAAAAAGAGTTATTCGGTGTAGAAAATAAAAGATGACCTTGAATGATGCAAAAGCTCAGATTTCAGTAGTGATTCCTGTGTGGAACGAAAAAGAGAAAAATATAAAATCTTTTTATTCCTCACTAACAGGAGTTTTGACAGAATTAGCACAAGCTTATCAAATAGTGTTTATAGATGACGGAAGCACAAACGGAGTCTTTGATATTTTGTATGGGTTGTATCAAAAAGACAAAAGAGTTACAATTGTAAAACTTGCTAAGAATTTTGGGCAAGCGCCGGCATTGCTGGCTGGATTTGAATATGCAAAGGGAGATGTAATAGTTACTATGGATGTAGATTTTCAATACTCTCCAAAAGAACTCCCTAAACTTATAGAAAAAATTGATAGAAATAATACTTTAGTAAGCGGCTATAGAATGGTTAGGCGTGATTCTTTCTTTAGGAGGGTTTCTTCTTTTATGATGAATAAAATCATGAATGTCCGCACCGGCATAAAAATGCGGGATTGGGGTTGCTCTTTCGTTGCAGTAAGAAGGGAATTAGTCGGCCAGCTAAAGATAGTTGGCAGAAATGCCAGATTTATTAAGCCGATTTTAGCAAAAAGTGCAGAGTCCTTTGCTGAAGTTGAGGTTAGACATTATTCTAGGAAGGATAGCAAATCTAAATATAACTTTCTTCGTTTGGCTAAGATGGGGATAGATTTTTTGCTGTTCTATTCTTCACGGCCTTCAAAAGGTAATGTTCCGCTTTTTATTATAGAAAAAGTTGTAGGGGGCTTACAAATCTCAAGTTGCATCAGACATTAAATGAACTTTAGGTTTTTGTAGGGAAAAAATTTAAGGTTAAATTGGTGAAGTGATATCAAAATTTTGAATATATTTGTGCAGATGGATAGAATAAAGAGAGGCAAAAAGACTAAGCAGTGGTGTATTGTTGCATCTTTACTTGGGATTTTTTTGCTATACATATCTATAGTAAAGAGTGATCTTCTAATACCCGTGAACGCTGATGAAGGTATGCATTTAATTAGTAGCTTGAGGTATTATAATGTTTTAGTAGCGTCTTCCCCAGGTATGTTTAAGCAACTACTAGAGGTAAATAGTCATTATCCCCCTCTTTTTCCATTGTCCTCAGCAATTTTAAATATTTTTTTTGGTACTTCAAGGGCAGTATCTGTAGGGACAAATATGATTTATTTTTTAATTATGTTGTTTTCAACCTATTTTATCGGTAAAAAGATTGGTAGTAGGAAAACAGGTTTGCTGGCTTGTTTTGTTCTTTCGATGTTCCCTATGGTTTTTGGCATGTCAAGATGGTTTATACTGGAGTTTCCTTTAACAGCAATGGTCTCATTTAGCATTTGTTGTTTGTTTTATACCGAAAGTTTCGCTAACAGAAAGTATTCTTTGTTATTCGGTCTATCTGTTGGTCTAGGAATGCTTACTAAATGGACATTTGGTATTTTTATGATCGGCCCCTTTTTATGCACAATATTGGCTAAAGATCGAAAAAGTATTAAAAATCTGTGTTATGCTATAGGGTTAGCTTTATTTATTTCTTTCATTTGGTATTTACCCCATATCAGTGGGCTTATCAGGTCTATCCCAGGGGGAAATATCCGAATACACGAGATAGCCTTTCCTTGGTATTCATTGGAAGGACTTTTATTTTATGCAAAAAGTATACTCTATCAAATATCTCCTCTCTTTTTCTTTTTCTTTTTAATTGCCTTACCGTTAACTATTAGAAAAAAATTCAAAAATAAATTTATAGTATTTAGCTGGATTCTTTTTTCCTATATAATACTTACTATAATTAATAATAAATGGACACATTATATTATGCCGGTATTGCCGGCAGTAGCTTTAATTTTAGCAATAGGAATTTTAGCCGTCCCTTTTAGAAAATTGCGCTACAGCCTAATAGGGGTTTTGATTATTGCAGGATTAGTTCAATTCTTTTACATAAATTATGCTGGCTACCAGAAGATGAGAAAAATAGTAAATTATTTTCCTGTGAAGATTGATGCACAAAATATGTGGCGTTATGTGGGAAAGGTTCCGCTTGAATTCTATAGGGAGATAGGCAGGATGTATGATGACCGCATAATGCCATACTTTAACAAAGAATCTTTAGAGAACGAAAAACTTATTGTAGGAATTATTGCCACTGATTTTTTAACCATTCATCACCTTGAATATTTAATATTGAAGAATGGTTGGGCGGATATTGTGGAGATAGTAGGATTTATGCGTGAAACTGAGGCATTTATAAGTTTGGCGGATAGGTTTGATCTTTTAGTGATTAATCATAGTAGCAAGATATGGCCGGATCGGTATAGCATTGAGGAAATTTTTAAGTGGGAAAAGCTTGATAAAATAAGGCGTCTTACTAATATGGATTATGTAAGGTATTCAGCAGTTCTTAAAGGGCTAAGTAAAAGATTTAAGATAGCCGAAACTATGAAGCTTCCTAGTGACGGATTACCATTTTCTTGGGAGTACTTTCCCTATCTGTCGGTTTTGACCAAAATTGATAAGCAACAATAAAGTGATGAATATAGAATATCTTAAAAAAGATAATTTGGAGACGATTAGACGGCTGATAATTGATTATGAATTTAACGATTATAGAAATTATCGAGTGTTAAAAAAGAAGATGGTCAATGAGTGTCTTTTTAAACAAATAGAAGATTTATTGTCAGTAAATAAAGGAATATCAGTTGTGGTCTTTAAGAAAGGTAAAGACGCTGCCGGTTTGATTATTTTGACTGATTTACCATGGGATAGTAAACATTTTGGTTTCAAAATGGCCGAGATTACTTACCTTATAGCCAAAGGTTCATATGAAGAGTCTTATAAAATTAAACGCAGTTTGATATCTTTTATCTTAAGGATGTGTCGCCAGAATGGAACAAGGCACCTTTCTTGTAAAATTGATACTGCTGATTTTTCAAGTATTCATGTTTTAGAGGAAAGTGATTTTAAAATTATGGACACACTTCTAACTTATATTTTTAATAGATTTAAGCATAAGATACCAAATTTGAAGAAGTTGTACAAAACTAGACCATTTAAAAGAAAAGATTTAAATACATTATTAAAACTGGCCCAGGACAGTTTTTTAAATAGCAGGTACTATAGAGATGCTCTTTTGCCTAGAGAAAAGGCTGATAGGCTGCATAGAGAGTGGGTTAAAAATTATTGCTCTAATTTGAAGGATAACAGAGCTTTTGTGGCGGAGAAAGGAAATAAGGTTGTAGGTTTTATTATTTATAAGAAAAATAGAGAATTAAAAAAGTTATGCGGGACAAAGGTGGTTGGAAACGGCCTTTCGGCTGGTTCTCCTGTAGCTAAAGGAGCCTACATAGCTTTGATCGAAACTGCTTTAGAAGATGTTATTCTATCGTCGCATGATATTGCTGAATTTGATACTCAAGTTATTAATTATGAGGTAATAAAGGTGTATCAGAAGTTTAAATTAGATTTTGTAAGGTCAAAATATACTTTCCACAAATGGTTAACTAAAGTGTAAACAAAAAAATGGCGATACCTAGTTATATTAAAAACACAAATAGTGTTAATTTTAGCCTGATTTCTTTATACGGAGTCTATAATTTAGGAGTGCGGTATCTTCACAGTGTTTTGAAGAAAAAAGGGCTTTCGCCCAACTTAATTTTCTTTAAACATTTATACCTTAGTGATTCAAATCTTCCTACAGAATTAGAATATGAGGAGTTATTAAGTCTTTTAAGGAAAACTAATACTACTTTTGTAGGAATTAATGTGGGATGTTCGTCTTTTTCTCAAATTGCTGTTGAGATAACTCTGCAAATAAAAAAAAAGTTAGGTATTCCCGTTGTTTGGGGGGGTACACATCCTACGATACAGCCTGAAGAATGTATAAAAATAGCTGATTTCTTGTGTATAGGTGAAGGGGAATATGCATTGTTTGATTTAATTTCCAGATTTTCCAGCGGTAAATCGATAGAAGACATAGAGAACGTATGGGTTAGAAGGGAGGGAAGAATAATCCGTAACGGTCTTCGTCCTTTAATTCACGATTTAGACAATCTTCCTTTTCCAGACTATAACAATCACAATAAGTATTTTATTGAAGAGGATAGGTTATATTCTGTAGATCCTTTCCAGCTTTATGATTGGCAGTATTACATTATGACATCACGTGGATGCCCTTACTCTTGCAATTTTTGTGTAGGAAGTTTATACAAAGAAATATATAGAGGTAAAGGGAAAATTGTTAGGCGTAGAAGTGTAGAAAATACAATTGCTGAATTAATGAATATAAAAAAACACTTTCCGAAAGTGAGACAAATTGCCTTTGTTGATGATGTATTTTCTATTGATTTAGACTGGATCGCTAATTTTGTTAAACAATACAAGGCGTCTGTAAATTTGCCTTTTTGGTGTTATTACCATCCTTTGTCAGTGAAAGATAAAGTTTTAGCTTTGTTAAAAGATGCAGGCGTAAGTTTTGTGAATATAGGGGTTCAAAGCGGTTCGGAACGGATAAGGAAGGATATATTTAATCGGAAAGAGTCAAATGAAAGTATAGTGGAGGCTGTAAAAAGAGTCCAGAAATATAAAATAATGGCCTATCTCGATTTTATTGTCGATAATCCTTTTGACACTGTTGAAGATAAACAGCAAACCCTTGAGCTCTTGTTTAATTTACCTCATCCTTTCAATCTAAATTTAATTTCGCTGCTCTTTTTTCCTGGATACAATATTACAAAAATGGCTTTAAAAGAAAAATTAATTTCGGAGAAAGATATAGAAGATAATAGCTTTAAGGTTTTATCTCAATCAGCAGTAACATTTGACGGGAAAAGGTCCAGAGAAGAATTGGCATTCATTTGCTCTATCTCTTTATTGGCAAGGAGTTTTATTCCACGATCTCTATTACATTTTTTAACCCGAAAGAAAAATATAACGAAGTTTCCTTGGTTTCAAACGCTAATTGTTTTTACAATGGTTTCAGGTTATATAAGATGGCTTAGCATAGGGCTTAAATTTTTTCGCAGAGAAAGATTTAACCCTATTGGTGCAAAAAGGTATTGGAAATATCTCAGATATATCAGTAGGGTAATAAAATAGGATTGATCGTAAAAGAGGAGGGGCAAATGAAAAAGTTTTCGGAGTCATTATGGATAGTGTTGACGGTATTAGCAATTGTGTGTGTGGTGCTTATAATGCTAGTTAAAAAAGGCGGAAATCTTGAAGGGGTAAAGCAGCTCTTCTCCAGTATAGATGTAGAGCAACTTTCCAAACAGATTCCTGCACTCGCGGAGCTCCTCGAACAGAGTCCAGAGTTTGCAGAATTTGCTAGAGGGTTAGGACATATACTGGATGAAGATGCGAAATTCTTGAAACAAAACCCCGAATTTATCGAGTATCTTCAGAAGAATCCCGGGATAGTTAAAACGATAATCAACGATACCGATGTTCGCAGAAAGGTTAGGGAAATATTTGAAGTATTCATGAGCGAAAAAGCTCAAAACAATTATGAGTAAGCAGAATTCTTTGCTTCAATTTTGACAGATAGTTAGAATGGACAAAAATAAAAGTATTAAGCAATATTATATTGCTTTATTTTTGATTGCGCTTTTGGCGCTATATATATTTACACCAAAAGATAGCTTTTTAGCGCCCATAAATCCTGATGAAGCTATTCATTTAACTAGCGGTTTGAAGTATTACGATACTTTGATAAGACCTTCTCCAAGTCTATTTAGGCGATTATTGGAAGTAGACAACAATTACCCTCCTCTTTTTCCGCTCTCTTCGGCAATTTTAAATATCTTTTTTGACACTTCAAGGGCAGTAGCTGTAGGGACAAATATGATTTATTTTTTAATTATGTTGTTTTCGACCTATTTTATCGGCAAAAAGATAGGTAATAAAAAGACAGGTTTGCTTGCTTCTTTTATCCTTTCGATGTTTCCTATGACCTTTGGTATGTCGAGATGGTTTATGTTGGAATTTTCTTTGACGGCAATGGTTGCATTTAGCATTTGCTGTTTGCTTTATGCAGAGAATTTTGCTAATAGAAAATATTCCCTATTATTTGGCTTGTCTGTAGGTTTAGGGATGCTTACTAAATGGGCGTTTCCCATTTTTACAATCGGGCCTTTCTTATGTGTATTATTGACGAAAAATCGAAAGGGTATTAGAAATTTGTGTTACGCTATAGCTCTAGCTTTATTAATTTCTGCCATCTGGTATTTACCTCATATTGGCGAGCTTATTAGACGTATTCCGACAGGAGATATCAGAATAAGCAAGGCAAGCTTTTCCTGGCATTCATTAAAAGGCATTTTATTCTATTTAAGAAGCATATGCTATCAAATATCTCCTCTCTTTTTCTTTTTCTTTTTAATTGCCTTACCTTTAACGATTAGAAAAAAATTTAAAGGCAAATTTATAATATTTAGCTGGATTGTCCTTTCTTATGTGTTTCTCACTATAACCGACAACAAATGGACTCATTATATTATGCCTGTCTTGCCGGCAATAGCCTTAATTTTGGCAGACGGAATTTTGGCTATACCTTTTAGGAAAGTTTCTTACAGTTTAATATTTGTTCTGGTTATAGGAGGACTATCCCAGTTTTCTTATATAAATTATGCTGGTTATAAGGAAATGAAAAAAATAGTAAATTATTTTCCTGTAAAGCATTCTATCGACATACAAAATCAATGGGATTATATTGGGAAGAATTCAGGTGAATTTCAAAGGACGATAAGCGAGATATTCGATAGTGATATAGCTCCATACATCAAAGAGAGTTTTTTAGAGAAAAAAGAAATGATTATAGGAATTGTTGACCCCCAACCTTCAATTACCTTTACCATCAGGTATTTAATCTTAAAAAAGGGATGGATGAATAATATAGAGACAGTGGGATTTTGTCACGAAACCGATAAATTTTTAGATCTATCAGATAGGTTTGATCTTTTAATTATCAATTACAGTGGCAAATTATGGCCGGATGCGTATGATGTTGAGGAAATGTTTAAGACAGAAAGACTTGATAAAACTAGAAATCTTACTATGAGAGATTATAAAATGTATGCAGAAGTACTCAAAAAAATGGGCAGGAAGTTTAGAACCACAAAGGTGATGAGAATTGCTAATTTACCTAATTTTTTTGATTACCTTTATATTTTAACCAAATCTGATAGCAAAGAGAACGTAATGACAGAATGGGAGCAAGCGGCTTTGACCCTTCTTTCTCAAGAAGGGCATACACTTTGTCAGTACCAGTCACCAAGAAAAAGATTTTCTATCGCCCAAGGGCCTTTGAGGCTGATATTAGATGATGGAACAGCCAGGATCTACTATAAAGATGTGGAGTTAACCAAGGGCGAAGGCATAAATACTTCTTTTAAGGCTGGAGGCCAGCTCTATACATCTACCCAAGCCCTCTGGCAGATAGACAAGATAAGTAATCAGAAGATAACAGCCAGAGGACGGTGGCCGGATTTGCCTTTAAGCCAGCTATGGGAGATGGAGATAACTGATGAAGGCGCAATCGATTGGAAGATGCAGATACAGACAGATGAAGAAACTAATATAAAAAAAGGGCAGGTAAATATACTTCTTTGTTCCCAATATTGCAGCTGGGTAAGTATCTATCGTAAATGGAAATTTCCTCCCTTATTCAAGGAGGAGTGGGAAGTAGTTGAACCTTCTCTGCGTTCTAACTATATAGGGTTACAACAGCCTAAAGGAGATAAATTGCCAGCGCTGTTGTTTGAGTTGGAAAGTCCCTTATTGACCCAAATAGTACTTCAGAATACAGGCCAGTATCAAGAAGCTAGGGTAATAACTGCCCATATGACAGATATTAACCTAAAGTTGGATAGAGGCATCCACGTTCTATCTTGTGGCAGAATATCTATCTTCGATAAAGACCAGCAGTTGCATGCTTATCTATCACAAAAAAAGGAACAAATTTCCCTTAGTCAAGGGCCTTTGAGGCTGATATTAGATGATGGAACAGCCAGGATCTACTATAAAGATGTGGAGTTAACCAAGGGCGAAGGCATAAATACTTCTTTTAAGGCTGGAGGCCAGCTCTATGCATCTACCCAAGCCTTCTGGCAGATAGATAAGATAAGTAATCAGAAGATA
>Ga0208769_1000241_pt1 | contig 29036 bp, 26 predicted proteins | sample AntAceMetag02UKC_FD_184768 | JGI IMG/M metagenome (GOLD analysis project Ga0208769, IMG submission 184768) | Saline lake microbial communities from Ace Lake, Antarctica- Antarctic Ace Lake Metagenome 02UKC (SPAdes) (version 2) | ecosystem: Environmental > Aquatic > Non-marine Saline and Alkaline...
GCTTAAGCTATTTTACTATATCTAGCTATGCTATAAAAAAACCAAAAGATATTAAAATATCTATTAATTCCAAGAGAATTAAAATTGAAAAAACCCTTTATGCCCTTGAGAATATTAGATCATTTTGGATTTTCTATGATCCTCCTGAAATAAAAGAATTAAGCTTAAGAAGCAAAAAGATGATTATGCCATATATTAAAATACAGATAGGCGAACAAAATCCTGTTGAAATTAGGAAGATATTGATAAAATATATTCCAGAAAAAGAACATAAAGAATCATTAATTGATAATATTTCTCGTCAAATAGGATTCTAATATATGTCCTCGTAGCTCAACTGGACAGAGCGTTTCCTTGCGGTGGAAGAGGTTGCAGGTTCGAGTCCTGCCGAGGATACTAATGAATATAAATACCAAAATAGAAGAGATTCAAAAGGTAGGTCCTGTATATTTGAAAAAGCTTTATAGGCTTGACATCAAAACTATTCAGGATCTTTTTTTTCATTTTCCACATCGTTATGATGATTTCAGTCAAATAACTTCTATTGGAGATTTAAAACAAGGACAAATTTCAACTATTCAAGCAAAGGTTGTTGAAATAAAGAACACTCGCCTTTTCCATAGAAGAATGGTTTTAACTGAAGCATTGGCTAAAGACGACACAGGGACCATTAAAGTTACTTGGTTCAATCAACCATATTTAATTGAAACGCTTAAAAAAGAAACATTAGTTAATCTTTCTGGTAAATTAACTTTTGCTAAAAAAGTTCTTTGTCTTTCTAGCCCATCTTATGAATTAACTAAAAAAGACACTGTTCATACAGGAAGACTAGTTCCAATATATCACGAAACTGAAGGATTAAGTTCTCGTTATCTTCGTTATTTAATTAAACCAATTCTTTATTTAACAAAACAAATAGATGATTTTTTACCTATTGAAATTAAAAAAGAATTTCAGTTAATGGATTTAAATCAAGCAATTGAACAAATTCATTTTCCTAATAATCTATCTATGGCACAGAAAGCTCGTCAAAGACTAAGTTTTAATGAGCTTTTTTTAATACAATTAATTACCCTTAAACAAAAACAAAAACTAAATCAAGGAACAGCAATCAACATTCCATTCAATGAATCGTTAATTAAAACATTTGTTAAAAATCTACCTTTTAAATTAACAGATGATCAAAGATTAGCTGCATGGGAAATCTTTCAAGATTTATCTAAAAAACAACCAATGAATCGCCTGCTTAATGGAGATGTTGGTTCTGGAAAAACTATTATTGCCCTAATGACTGGATTAGAAGTTATTAAAAAAGGATATCAAATAGCTTTTATGGCACCAACTGAAATATTAGCAAAACAACACTTTGAAACATTTAATAAGCTTCTTAGGGGATATAAATTAAAAATAGTTCTATTAACTAGAACAGATAAAGAAATTAATAGTAAAAAGAAAATAACTAAACCAGAACTTAAGAAACAAATAGCTCAAGGAAAAATAGATATTATTATTGGAACTCATTCTTTAATTCAAGAAAGTATATCTTTTAAGAATTTAGTATTAGCGATTATTGATGAACAACATAGATTTGGAGTAGCTCAAAGAGCTGCATTGCAAAAAAAAGTTTATCAAATAGAAGATGGACTTCCTACTATTCCTCATTTACTGTCTATGACAGCCACTCCCATACCTAGAACATTATCTTTAACTATCTATGGCGATTTAGATATTTCTTTAATTAAAAAAATGCCAAAAGGCAGAAAAAAAATTATTACTAAACTCATTACGCCAAATAATCGTCAAAAAGCATATGATTTTATAAGAAATCAAATCAAACAAAAAAAACAAGCTTTTGTTGTTTGCCCTCTAATTGATGAATCTGAAAAAATGACAGTTAAGTCAGTTACTCAAGAATATGAAAAACTTTCTAAAGAAATTTTTCCTGATTTTAAAATTGCTATGCTACATGGCAAATTAAAACCTAAAGAAAAAGAAGAAATTATGAAAGATTTTAAAAATAGAAAAACAGACATTTTAATTTCTACATCAGTGATAGAAGTTGGAGTTGACATACCCAATGCTACAATGATGATAATTGAAGGAGCCGATCGTTTCGGATTAGCTCAGCTTCATCAATTCAGAGGAAGGATTGGCAGAGGAAATGATCAATCATACTGTTTCTTATTCACTGATTCAAATGCTAAAAAAACGAATGAACGACTCAAAGCAATCTTAACAGCTAAGGATGGATTTGAATTAGCTGAAAAAGATTTAAAAATTCGTGGACCTGGAGATTTTATAGGAATAAGACAATCAGGATTGCCAGATTTAATAATGGCTTCATTGGATGATTTAGATTTAATTAAAAAAAGCCACAAAGCAGCTAATATAATTATTGAAAAAAATATTTCAAATCCAGCAATAGAAAACAAACTCAAACAGTTTCAGAATATCATTCACATGGAATAGACTTGTCAGATAGTAATGCTGATTCTCGAGGCAATCATATGATAACGGGCGGGACATTCAAAAATTATCACGTTTAAAAAAGCGTGATTTTTTATTTCTTCTTAGGTGTAACCCAAAATCCCATATACTTGCCCAATAATAAACGAGTTTGAGCTTCTAATCCAGGTAAAGCTCCAAAGATCAAGATTGTAAAAGGAATCAAAATCCATTGAATAATCATTCCTAAATGTTTAATGATACCTTGTCCTTTAGGTCTTTTAGGTAAAAGTAATGTACTGTAAATAGCAGAACCGACTAAACCAACCATAGCAATTGTCATTAAAAATCTAGTTACACGAGGTAAATTATATGACAAAACGGTAATATTGAAACTATCTCCACCAAGATACAAAGGTAACCAACCAAGAAGAAAAATTAAAATTGCATTAGTTGCCCATGACCAAAATCCTTCTAATTGCACCCAAGTCCAATGCCATTTAATTCTTTTAGAGATTTTTTTATTCTTCCAAAAACCAAAAAATAAATAAGGAATATTTTCTACTCCCCAACCCCAACGTCGTTGTTGCTTATAAACATTCACAGATGTTTTAAAAAAGCTTGACGATAAATTAGCATCCATTGAAACTGGATAATTCAAAGGAATTACACTATAGTCCGCATTATAATAAAGAAGATTCTGCCAAAATATACGAGAATCTTCAGAAACCATATTAACAGGCCAAAAATCAACTTCAACTAATGTTTTGAAACTCAATGATTGTGAAGAAAAAGTAGAAAGACGATCTGGTCTTTGTTGCTGAATCATTTGCCAAAAGGTTCCAGAAGTAGCAACTACTCTAGAGATACAAGGAGCTTGCCAAATATTATTATTAAAAACAGGCACTGGCTGATAACTTGTTCTTGTTGGCTTTTCGGCTGTTAAATAATGATAAGTTAAACAAGAAAAATATTTTGGATAAGCTCTCGTATCAATATCAAAAGTAGAAACAATAATGTCTTCATAGGGAATATTCAAAAAATCAATAATTTTTTCTTTTACTTGTCTTCCTGACCAAGTACTATTAGCTCCCTTCCCAATTATTTCTCCTTCAATATCTTTTGGATGAACTGTAATTAGAAATTTATAAAATTTATCAGAAAATTCTTTTTCAATTATCTGAGCTGTTTTTTTAGCTTCTTCTCCAGCTCTTTCTTCTGTAGCTAAAACAATAATCATTTTGTCTCTCGGATAATCAGAATTAACAATTGCTTGAATGGTTTCTCTAACAACTTTCAATGGTTCTTTATAAAAAGGTAAAATAATTAAATGATGAATTCTCTTCCAGTTTTTTTGTTGTTTAACTTTTCCCATCCAATCAATCTTTAAATTCTTTTTCATTCTCCTATAACTCATCCTTAGGTGTACGGAAAAATAAATAGTTTTAAGAACCCAATAAACATCAAAAGTAATAATAAAAATAGCGACCCAAACAGGCCTAAGCCAAGAAAGAGAGATAACACTTAATAAAGTACCCCATGCTAATGCGCCAGGTAGAATTTCAAAAACCCGATAAATAAATCGTTCTTTCGGGTTTTTTAAATCACTTGCTTTGCCAAGCTTTAAATAATATTTATCTTTAGATAACATAATTTATTCTGATGGAACAATTACTCCTTTATTTCCAGCCAAACTATCATGAATTAAATCAGTCGTAATATTATTCAGTTTTCCTTTTATTTCTTGCTGACAAGATTTATCTATCGCTTTATATTGAATATTAGTTAATAAATTTAAAATACTATTAATATCCTGCTCTGTTGGAATTAGACCAATTTCAAAACCAATTTTATAATTTCCTTTATTTTTATCTACTTGATCAACTGTCCAAATTACTTTTTTACTAACTTCTCCATATTTTAAGCTTCCGGATAAAGCTGTCTTATTATTAGTCCAAACAACATTATCAGGCAATTCTGCAGAGATTTCAAAATTATTTAAATCTTTATCATTCTGAACTATTTCCCAAAAAATCCAATAATTAGTCTTAACATCAACCATTGGAGGCAAAGGACCAATTCCCAACTGATCTCCTTGAGAACTATAGTAATAACCTGCTGATAATATCTTGATAGCAGGCATTAAACAAACAAATTCTTCTTGTTCTTTTAAGTCATCTGTTTTATCTATACATTCATCTATGTCTTCATCAGAATCATCTCCTTTTTCACTAATAATTCCAACAATATTACCAGTTAATAAATTGATTTCTTTAATTGTTATTTGACAATAATACCAAACTAAAGCAAAAGATATTACTATAACAACTAATAAAAATATATAAGATTTTTTTGATAATTGATTTTTCATATTAATTTAAAAATTACTTGTTCCTATTAAAATTTCACTAAATCCATCTTTATTTAAATCATCACTCATTACTATTATACCATCTTTGTTATTTTCGTCATAAGCCATAAATTCACTAAGTAATTCACCCTGTTGATTAAATACCTTAACATGAGGTCCTCCAGTTGGTCCAGCTCCAACAATTATTTCATCATAATCATCATTGTTAATATCTCCAACTGCTACGTTTACTCCACCTCTAAAGTTTTCATCATAAGCCATAAATTCATTAAGCAATTCACCTTGTTGATTAAATACCTTAACATGAGGTCCTCCGCCAAAACCAGTCCCAGTTACTATTTCCTCAATTCCATTATTATTAATATCTCCAACTGCTACGTTTACTCCACCTCTAAAGTTTTCATCATAAGCCATAAATTCACTAAGCAATTCACCTTGTTGATTAAATACCTTAACATGAGGAACATTACCAATCCCAGCTGAGCTAACTATTTCCTTTAAATAATCTCTATTAAAATCACCAACTGATAAAGATGTATTTCCATTAAAATCATACGCTTTGATTTCTTTTATCTTCTGATTATCTTTATATATCAAAATATTCTGATTATCAGCAATCAATGTTTCATCAGAATTATCATTATCTAAATCTGTTAATAAAATTTCAGTATTACCTTGAAAATTATCTTTAAAAACGAAAAATCCATTTTGAGATTGTTTACCATCTTTATTAAAAACTCTTACAAAATTACCATTATTAAAACTATTATTCCTGATTTCTTTATTTGCTTTTAATAATACAATACCATCATTTGATTCTAATTTAATTAAATTAGTTTTTATTCCATTATTGACTCTTCTATCTTGTGTTCCATTAATTGTTTCAAACTCTTCATTATTAAAAAAATAATTTTGTTTTTGACCCGTTGAATTTACTAAGATAATTCCTTGTTCAAAATCCCTACGCCAAAGTCCTGGCTTAACTTTCTGATTATCTAATTCAAGTAAATTATAGGGAGCAGAAACTGCTTTTCCTAATCCAACATCATATTCATCATACCACCAAACCTGTCCATGTGATTGATCACCAGAATCAAAAGAATAATAACCATTGCCTAACAATGTACTAGTTAATCCAAAACGCATTTCCTGATAACTACTCATTCGGCCCCTATTGTCAGTATTGGCATTAATAATAACTATTTGAGATGATTTATTTTTTAAAGGTAAATCATTTAAATAATATTCAATCATATCTGTCCAGTTGTTACCCGTTAAATGAGGACTTGGAAAATTTTCCATCATTAATCCATCTGATTCATTTTCATAACTATTAATTTTAGCTAAATTAATTATCAATGGGATAAAGCCGATCTTTGATTTTGTCTGATTTAATAATTCCTGCATTTGTTCTTTCCAGTATTTATTAATCAAATCAATATTATCTTTTTGTCCATCTCCATTAATATCAATATCACCATCATTAAGCCATCCAATATCAACGAAAACCATATCATAAAAAATTCCATCCCAAACATTTCTATCAACTATATCTTCTTTAACTAAATCAGAAAGATAATCAACCCATTCATCTCCTAGGTCAACAAATTTAATCGTTGGCCAGATATTAGATAAATTAATAATTTCTCCAGAACTATCTTTTAACCACCAATCTTCATTATTTACTTTTTCATAATTAATTTTACGTAATCGTGCCCATGAACTTAAATCCTGAACATTAACGCTTTGACTAGGAATATATGCAAAAAACTTAATATTAGAATTATCTTTTTCAATTTGAGAAAATATTTTTGTATTAATTGTTTGAACATCAACATCTAAAATCAATAAATCATATTTTGCTAAATCATCATAACATCCTTTAAGGATCAAGGGTTGGAGATAGTAATTGGCTAAACGAGGGAAATCCTCTTTAACATCAAATGCTTTTGTAGAAAAACTAAAAGTCCCTCCTAGGGACAATATTAAAAGAAATACCAACCATTTCTGTTTCATATAAAAAGAATAGCACGCAAATACTATTCTGTCAATCAGTAGCCCCAAGGAGAATCGAACTCCTGTTCTTGGCTTGAAAAGCCAATGTCCTTACCACTAGACGATGGGGCCATAGATAAACACTTTATGTATTCTAACAAAAATTTGAAAAAAATCAAGATGCCTGATAAAATATAAGTATGATCATTCTAGGGATAGAAACATCTTGCGACGATACAGGAATTGCTTTAATAAAATGCAATCAACAAAAAAAATGCCAAATCTTGTCTAATGTGATTTCTTCACAAATTGAAGTTCACGCACCCTTTGGTGGAGTTGTCCCTAATTTAGCTGCAAGAGCGCATCTAGAAAACATTAAACCAACTCTTGAAAAAGCACTTAAACAAGCTAACTATCCTAAGATAGATTTAATCGCTGTAACCAAAGAACCAGGATTACTCCCCTGTCTTTTAGTTGGAATTAATTTTGCTAAAGCATTAGCCTACAATTGGAATCTACCGATAATTGAAATAAATCATATCAAAGGACATATATATGCTAATTGGTTAAATAATTCTAATATAGAATTTCCTATCATTTGCTTAGTCGTTTCTGGGGGGCATACTCAATTAGTTCTAATGAAAAATCATAAAGACTTCAAAATACTAGGAGAAACACGAGATGACGCGGCTGGTGAAGCATTTGATAAAGTAGCAAAATTATTAGGGTTAGGTTATCCAGGTGGTCCAATGGTCTCTCAAAAAGCATTGAAAGGCAATGTTTCAGCTTTTGATCTGCCGAGACCCATGATTAAAAATAAAGACTATGATTTTTCTTTTTCTGGATTAAAAACTGCTGTATTTTATAAAGTTAAATCAAAAAAAGAAAAACTTTCTAAAAAATATATTAATGATATGTCAGCTTCTTTTCAACAAGCCGTAATTGATGTTCTAATTAATAAGACAATTAAGGCTGCAAATGAATTTAAAGTTAAAACAATAATTTTATCAGGTGGAGTAGCTGCTAACTCTGAATTAAGAAAACAAATGAAAGAAAAAATTAAAAAAGATTTATCTAATATTAAATTTCAAATGCCTGAAATTAAACTATGCACAGACAACGGAGCCATGATTGCCATGGCTGCAATATACGAACTTGAAAAAAATTTAAAATAATAATAAACTAAAAACAATACTGAATACAAGATGCAATACTTTTTTTATATTTTACTTGGATTCTTACCCAGTCTAGTCTGGCTTTCTTTTTATTTAAAAAAAGATAAAAATCCAGAACCTAATTCAATGATTATAAAAATCTTCTTTTTTGGTATGCTAATCGCTCCGATAGCTATTATCTGTGAATTAGCTCTACTTTGGCTTCTTAATCCAACAATTAATCCTTTTAATATATTATCAAGTATACCACAGAATAGCTTTCTTAGTGCTCTTTTAGCTGTTACATTAATCCCTGCTCTAGTTGAAGAGTACCTTAAATATGCTGTAGTTAAGTTTAAAGTTATTAAAAAATCAATGTTTGACGAACCAACTGATGCTATGATATATTGTATTATAGCAGCGTTGGGATTTGCTTCAGTTGAAAATTTAATGATTCTTTTCAAAATATCTTTTCCTGACTTTGGACAAGCAATAGGAATAATGGGATTTCGTTTTTTAGGAGCAACTTTACTTCATGTATTGGCTTCAGCAATAGTTGGATATTGGTTAGCTCGTGGACTATTAGAAACTAAAAAAAGAACAAAATTTATCTTAACAGGCCTAACTATTGCTATTATTTTCCACAGTTGTTATAATTATCTTATCCTAACTACTTTCAATCAGACTGATCACAAACTAATCTTTTTCTCTCTGATCGTTATCTTGTTAGTCTCTGTATCTCTGATTGTTTCTCATTGTTTTAAAAAATTAAAAAAACAACAATCAATTTGTAAAATCTAACTTTAATAAAAAAATAAAATTATGTCATCATCATTTTTTGAAAAATTAACTGGCGCTAACTTTTCAGATGAAAATAATTCTGAAAAAACAAAAGGGAAAAAGGCGACAATTAAAACAAGAGTATCTTCAAAGCCTGATGTAGCTCAAAAAGATACTTCAATAAAAATGCAAACAAAAAAAACATCTAAACTAAAAAAGAAAGAGCAAGAACCTATCCTAGAAAAAGAAAAATCTGAAGAATGGTTAACTGAGTCAGACGGACAACTAACAATTGATGTTTATCAAACGCCTACTGAAATTGTAATTAAATCAACAATTGCTGGAGTAAAATCTGATGCTATTGATATTAGTATGACTAACGATATGATTACAATCAAAGGAAACAGAGAAAAAGATGAAGAAGCTAAAGAAGAAGACTATTATTATCAAGAATGTTATTGGGGGCCATTCTCTCGTTCAATAATTTTACCCGTTGATGTAGAAGTTGACAAAGCTGAAGCAGGAATGAAAAATGGAATTTTAACTATTAGGCTTCCAAAGATTGAAAAGATTAAAACCAAAAAGATAATGATTAAAAGCGAATAAGTTTTAATAAATAGGATATGAAAGGAGATACGATATCACGTATCTCCTTTTTTGTGTTATTATATAGACATGAACATAAAGAAGAGAATAACTATTATCTGTTTAATTATCTTTATCTGCTTAACATATATTATGTTAACCCTTCAAATTGTTAACAGTCAAAAAATTGCCTATGGTATAAAAATAGCTAATTTATCTTTAAGCGGAAAATGCATTTCTGATAGCAAAGAATTTTTAAAAAATGAATGGAATAATTTTTCTAAACAAGAACTTAAATTCGTTTATGATGATAAAAGTTGGTTAATTAATCTAACTGATTTAGGATTTGAATTAAATTCTCAAGAAAATATTAGTCATGCATATTTTATCGGACATGGCTCAAATTTCTTTATTAACTCTAAAAATCAAATAGCATCTCTTTTTGGTTTGTATAATCTACAATTAGCATATCAAATAAATAAAGAACAATTTCAAAACAAAACAGAAGAACTTTTAGAGAACATAGAGAAACCGGCTCAAGATGCTACTTTAGTTTTTAATACAGAGATTAATGATTTTTCGCTTCAACATTCAACTCAAGGGATCACCATAGACAGAGAACAACTAATAAGGAATATAGATAGACAAATTAAATCTCTTACTATTGAATCAATTGCCTTAGAATTGATTATTGATGAACCTAAAATTCAAAATAATGAAGTTGAAACAGCTCAAAAAATAGCTCAACAAATATTATCCAATCAACCATATTATTTAATCTTTGAAAATGAAAAGTATAAGATAGATAAAGCCATTTTAATTGACTGGATAGCCTTTGAATCGATCAAAGAAGAAAATTCAGATAATAAAATACTTGGATTCACTTTAGATAATGAAAAAGTAAAAAAATATTTAGATAAATTTGCATATAGAGTTGATCAGCCAGTTGTAAATGCAAAATTAGAAACCAAAGATAATAAAGCAATTATTTTTATTCCTGATCAATATGGCTTTGAAGTTAAGAAAGATCTAACATTTAATAATTTAATAAAAAATCTTTTAGCAAACCCTTCAATAAAAAATACAAACATCATTGCTGACAAAACATTGCCAGATGTTAAATTATGGCAAACAAATGAATTAGGCATAAAAAAAATAGTTGGCCAAGGAAACTCTAGCTTTGCTGGCTCACCTGCTAATCGCAAACACAACATTAAAACTGCTGTTGAAAAATTAAATGGATATATTCTTGAACCAAATGAAGAATTTTCTTTTATTAACTTTTTAGGAGAAACAGGTCCAGGTCAAGGATATTTAGCTGAGCTTGTCATTAAAAAAGATAAAACTATTCCTGAATATGGCGGCGGAGTTTGTCAGGTCTCAACTACTTTTTTTAGAGCAGCAATTAATTCTGGTTTGAAAATAACCGAACGCCAGCATCACGCCTTTCCTGTCACTTATTACAATCCTCAAGGATTTGATGCTACTGTTTATGACCCAAAACCAGATTTGCGTTTTATTAACAATACCCCTAATCATCTTTTAATTGAAACTTACGTTCAAGGTAATGAAGTTTTTGTAAATTTTTATGGTACCGATGATAAAAGAAGAGTCGAAATTAAAGGACCTTATATCTTGGAAAACAACGAAGATGGTTCTATGAAAACTATTTTAACTCAAGAAGTCTATAAACTAAGTGGAGATGAGTTAGAAAAACAAATATTTTATTCTAATTACAAATCCCCTGACTTATATCCCGTAGAAACAGCAAATAACAAAGAAGAATAATTAAATAAAATGTTAAAACTAAAAGCCGTATCTTTAAAGATACGGCTTTCTGCTAGTACGGACGGTGGGAGTCGAACCCACAAGGGATAAATCCCACTGGGACCTAAACCCAGCGCGTCTACCAGTTCCGCCACGTCCGCATAGTATTGATCTTAAACGCTTTTTAATCATTAGTCAACTATTGACATTTATATATTTCTAATATATAATATAGATAATGAAATTAGGAGAATAAGGACTGATTTCATCAGCCCTTTAAAAATTTAACAATGCTGAAAAACAAAAAAGGAGGAAGCTATGATTTCACTACTTATTTTATTACTTAATTTACTGATCATCGGAATAGGTCTTTTCTGGTCTATGTTAACCAACGTATGGGGGCTAATCCCACTAGGAATTGGATTAATCTTATTGGCTTTAGGTATAAAATTTATACAAGCTGATCCTCCTCATAAGGGGATTTTAACAAGATTTGGAGAAAGAACGAAAGAAACAAAAGACGAAGGGTTACGTTATGTAATTCCTTTAGTTGATGGGATTATTCCTGTAAATGTAGAAAAAAAGAATTATGATCTACCTACTGAGGCAGTAAGAACACCAGATTTAGCTGAGTTAGAAATCCCAATTAGTTTAACGTGGACACCGCATAAAGATTATCTAAGAGAATATCTAAATAGCGGAGGAGAAAAAGGCGTAAATAACATCCTCTCTGATGTTGTCAGAGAAAGAGTAAGAGGATGGGCAATGAACCATCAAGAAGGTCCTCAAACCTTTAAAGAAGCGCTTGGCGCTCGAGAAGATGCTGTTGAAATACTGATCAAAGCTGTCTCAGGAAAAGAAATAGGTAAAATACCTTCTCGTATTCCAACGACCACTCTCTTTCACTATTTCAATGAACCACAAATTCCGCCCACTGAAAAAGAAGAAGAAATATATGGCAAAGATTGCTGGGCAGAAATTAAAAAGATCACAGACATTGAAGACAAGGAAAATAAAGAGAAAGACGAAGAGATTCCTTCTATCGAGAAGGCTATTGACATAAGAAGAGATCAAGTTAAAGAAATTCAGAGAGGAAATGGAGTCCAAGTTATTTCCAAGCTTGGGATAACACTAAATCGTTTGAACATTGGAGATATCGCAATTAAAAAAGGTAGCTTATTAGATCAAGCTGCTGAAAAAAAGATAAAAGAAGAAAGCGAAAAAGAAGCCGAGATAGTCGAACTTCAACATGTTAGAGCTAGGATAGAAGAATTGATGGGTCCACCATGTAGTTACACGAAGGAACAAGCACGAGATATCGTACAGACAGAAAGAGACAAAGTAACAAAAAAGATCTATGATATTCAAGGGCTTAAGGGACTTGGCAAAGGAATTGGAGAAGTGCTTAAAGAAATGCCAAAAATATTGAAAAGGAGGTAGAAATGAAAAAATATTTTAAGCAGATTAAAATAGCGTTAATAATATTTTCTCTATTGCTGATTTCAATTCCTTTTCTACCAACCACAGAAACAACAACGGAGAAATTATCAGAATCACGGCAGCTTTCTGGAGTTTTCACAGTCCCCGCAGGAAAAGGACCGTGGGAATCAAAAATAGATGTGAAGAAAAGCGAATTTTTCTGGGTCGCTTCATCTTCATCAATAAAAATACTCGACTGTAAAAACGGCCAAACGGTTACCATAACGAATAAAGGTTGGATGTCTCAAAGACCAGCAACTAAAGTTGGCTATCTAACCTTCATCAAAAAAAACAAACCTGTTAAAATTGATTTTAAAATCATAAATTGATTTTGACAAAACAAAAAGCCGAACATAACAAATATGTGTTCGGCTTTTTACTTTCAAAATAAATTCTAGAATAAAAAAAACTATTAGTTAAATAAACTCTGGACTATTGCAACTAATCCTTTCGCAATTACTGCAACAGCAACACCTACAAGCGCATAAATAAGTGTCTTTCTAGCATCGCTTACTTTTGTTTCATCTCCACTAGAAGTCATCCATAAGAACGCTGCCCAAAGTAACATAATTACAGCAATGGCTATAATAATAGCGAATAACCAGTTTACTAATGTCTCTATTATATCTATTACGTCATCTATATCTGTAATATTAGAAGGAGCGTTTCCTACTGCGAATACTGGCAAAGCTAACATTAATGCAGTCATACTAAAAAAAGAAATTGTCATTATTTTTTTCACTAAATTTCACCCCCTTTCATAAAATATATTATTTATTATTAAATACCAAAAAGTTCTTCAATTATATTTGTGAATCCTGCTCCAATCAAACATACTATTAATCCAATTGCAGACCAAAGCATTGTTTTTTTTGCTTTAGTAACTTTTTCTTCACTACCACCTGAAACTAAAAATTGAAAACCACCTACCATAAACATTAATGTTGCCAATGGAATAGCTAATGCAAATATCCAACCAGCAATATTATTAATCAAATCAGTAAAGCTATCTGCAGTTAAGGGATTTGATATTCCAGTGTTTCCATTAGGAATAAATCCTCCAGTTCCTTGTGCCAAAATAAAAACTGGCAATGAAATTAAGACAGAGAGAATTAATAATAAAGAAAATTTTTTAAACATAAATTTATTTAATTACAAGTAGGAAATGTATTCCATGCTCCGACAACACTTCCATCAACAATTGTTTTAAACAATGTGTCAATCAAGAGCCAACTAGCAAAAATAATTACTAAACCGATAATTACATTAGTAAAAATAGATTTAGCTAAACTGATTTTTTGTTCATTGCCACCAGAAACTAAAAATAAAATACCAGCAACAACAAACAAGATAGTAGCGAATGGAATAGCTAAATTAAAACTAATAAAATTAATAATATTACTACCTAAGTTCCAAAGATGACAAAGAGTACAATCTGCTTGACCGCTACCTCCGCAAGGAACAATTGGACCAGTATGAATACCAGCATAAGCTAAATTAGCTGTAAAAAATCCAATCAAAAAAAGAAAAATTATTAATATTTTTTGAAATGTTTTCATCTATTCATCAATAGATTAACTTGATTAACTGCTTTATTAATTGCCTCTTCAATAGTTGCTTCACTTAATGCTATTGATTCTATCATATCAGCTAAGTATCGCTCAATAGTAAGGTTATCCACTTGATACCAAGAACAAGCTGTTAATGCCTGCTCAGCAAAAACTCCCAAGTTAGGATCATTTCTTTGCCAATCAATCAAATCCCTACGTGCAGTTGGTTTTTCAACTGCTTCTAAATATTGTTGAACATTCTCCTTATTGGATAACCAAGTAATAAATTGCCATGCTTCATAAGAAGAGTCAGAATTTATAGAAGTTGTTAATCCCCAATAATTTGCATAGTTAATATCATTAGTCGAAGATTCGATTTGTGGCATTTGTGCAATACCAAAATTAAGATATGGGGATTTAGCTCTAATTGTTGGCAAATTATATGAATAATTAAACATCATTGCTGTCTTTCCTTCATAAAAAGAATCAATTGAATAATGCATTCTTGTATTCCATGTATAAACTGATTTTAAAGGGTTAGCGAAATCAGTATAAAATTCTAAGGCTCTTTGTCCTGGATTAAAACTTATTCCCTCTAAAAAAGTCATCTTATTAAAAATAGCCTTAACATTATCTGAATCAATCATTTGAGTGCCCGATTGAAGCATTAAAAGAGACAAAATATCAGTTGAACGATTAATATTACGAGCAGTTCCCAACGCTGTTCCAGCTTGAATAATATTATCTCGGTCATCTTTAATCGTTGTTTTTTCTACAACAGTTAAAAATTCTTCCCATGTTTTAGGGGGTTGAGGAATGCCAAATGTATTAAAAATATCTTTGTTGTAATATAGAGCTAAAGTATCAACACTTAAAGGCAGGGCAGCAATATATCCATCTATTAAAAAATCTTGATAAACTACATCTACAAAACTTTCTTGAAAATCTTTAATTGTAATTAACTCTGAAGGAGCTCCTAATAATTTTTCTTCATATCTTGGTATCCATGTATGATGAACCATATAAATATCTGGTCCTCTACCAGTAGCCATTGCTTCTAATAAATCTTTTTCATAGGTCTGAGAATTTTTCTTATAATAATTTATTATTATATGTTTATTCTCTTGATTAAAGGATTCAATCAACGGAACATAAATATCAGAGTCATCAAAAACACCCCAAAATTCTAATTCTACTTTTTCAAAAGGATCTTCCTTGCATCCAGGGAAAGAAGCAGCTAATCCTAATATAAGGATTGGAGCAATAAAAGTATAAAAAATTGTAGCTTTTTTTTTCGACATAAAAAGCCTTATATTATTTTTCAAATACTAATCCGTAATGTTGATTATCTAAAATTAATTCTTTATCTAATTCTATCTCTTCATCTTTTGCTAATTTTATAGCTTCATCTTTAGAAATTAAAAATCCTTTACTAGGAGCCATTGAAGCACCAGGCATCCATTCTAATAAAATCAATTTTCCTTTTGATTTTAAAACTCTTTTAGCTTCTTTAACAATTTCTGCTTTCTTTTGAGATTGAAATAAAATATTACGCATTAATACCAAATCTATTGATTCATTCTTTAATTTAGAATTATTAAGGACTTCTAAATTACAATGAATTGTTTGAATATTTTCAATCCCTCTTAAGTCGGCTTGACTTTTAACTGCTTCTAACGTTTCTTTCATTACATCTAAAGCATAGACTTTCCCATTAGTAATTATTTCAGCCAAAGGAATGCTGAAATATCCATTACCACAACCAAAATCAGCAACCTCCATAGTATCATGCAGATCTAATTGACTTAAAACTTCTTCTGGGTGAATAAAACCATTAGTAATTTTTTTCATATTTTAAATACAAGCAATTGAAACGACTTTATCTCCACTGTTCATCTTCATAATTCTAACTCCTTGTGTAGCTCTTCCCAAGGTAGCAATACTTTTAAGCTTTGTTCTTATTACTTGTCCTTTTTTAGAAATAGCGATTAAATCTTCTTGTTCTGGTCTTAAGACATAACTAACTACAATATTTCCTGTTTTTTCTGTCAATTTAGCTGTTTTGATTCCAGAACCACCTCTATTTTGCTGTTTATAATTCTTCAAATCTGTTTTTTTACCAAAGCCATTTTCTGTAACTATTAATACCTGCTGATTTTTTTCTTCCTTTTCTTTACCAATTATATCCATCCTAACTAATTTATCATTCTTCTTCAAACGAATACCTCTTACTCCAGAAGCTGACCTACTCATTGAACGAACATTTGTTTCTTTAAAACGAATACTTTGTCCATGAACAGTAACCAAAATAATTTCATCTTCTCCAGAAGTCAATTTAGCCCATTTTAACTTATCTCCTTTTTTCAATTTAATAGCTATCAAACCATTTCTACGAACATTAGAAAAATCTTCTATCTTTGTTCTTTTAATTATACCATTTTCTGTTGACATAACCAAATATTTAACTTCTTTGCCTTCTTCTAGTTTCAAAGCAGCTGTAACTTGTTCTTTAGCAGATAATTGAAGGATATTAACTATTGCTTTTCCACGAGCAATCCTACTAGCTTCTGGAATCTCATATGCCTTAGATTGAAATATTCTTCCCTGATCAGTAAAGAAAAGTAGATTGTCATGAGTAGAAGAAGAAAGAAACCAACCAACTGCATCTTCTTCGCGCGGCGTAATTCCAATAGTTCCTTTTCCTCCTCTTTTTTGCGACTTATATTCTTGAGGATTAACCCTCTTAATATATCCTCCCTGAGTAAGTATAACTACACATTCTTCTTTAGAGATTAAATCCTCATCACTTAATTCGCCAACTGGCTTAGTATATACTTTAGTCTTTCTAGCATCAGCAAATTTATCTTTTATTTCCTTAAGTTCATTTTTAATAATAGTTAAAATTTTACGAGGACTATTAAGCAAAGTTTCTAGCTCTTTAATTAATTTTTTCTTTTCTTTTAATTCGTCTTTAATCTTCTTCTGCTCTAAGCCAGCCAATGTTTGTAATTTCATTTCAAGAATAGCTGTTGACTGAAGATCGCTCAATTTGAACTTTTTCATTAAATTTTGATGAGCTTCTTCACGAGTAGGTGATTTTTTAATTATATTAATAACAGCATCAATATAGTCTAATGCTTTGTTTATCCCTTCTAAAATATGGGATCTTTCCTTGGCTTTTTTTAATAAATATTTAGTTCTGCGAATAACAACTTCTTGACGATGCTTAATATATTCTTCAAGTACTCCAACTAAAGACAAAATTTGTGGCTGAAGACCTCTGTCAACTAAAGCCAACATATTCATATGAAATGTTTTTTGTAAATCAGTTAATTTATATAAACGATTAAGTAATTTTTGAGGACTTGCATCGCTTTTTAAATCAACTACTACTCTTACTCCATCTTTGTCTGATTCATCACGCACATCTTTAATCCCTTGAAGTTTTTTTGCTTTATATAAATCAGCAATTTTTGCAATCAAATTAGCCTTATTAGTCCCATATGTCATCTCGTTAATAATAATATGGTATCTTCCTGCTTTTGATTCAACAATTTCTGCTTTAGCTCTATTAACAATAGGACCACGACCAGTGCTATATGCCTGGATCATTGTTTTTTTATCATATATTTCTCCACCAGTTGGAAAATCAGGACCTTTAACAAATTCAAATAAATCTTTTACTGTTGCTTTAGGATGTTCAATAAGATAAATAGTTGAATCAATTATTTCACCTAAATTATGAGGAGGAATATTTGTAGTCATTCCTACTGCAATTCCAAAAATACCATTAACTAATAGTTGAGGAAATTTAGCTGGCAAAACCGATGGTTCTTGTCTGGTTCCATCATAATTATCTACCCAGTCAATGGATTCTTTGTCAATATCAGTCATCATTTCTTCTGATATTTTAGACATTTTTGTTTCTGTATATCTAGAAGCAGCTGCACTATCTCCATCCATTGATCCAAAATTACCCTGTCCATTAATCAATGGATAACGCAAAGAAAAATCTTGAGCCATTCTAACCATAGACTCATAAACAGCCATGTCGCCATGTGGATGATATTTTCCAAGAACATCACCAACAACTGCAGCTGATTTTCGATGTTTCCCGCCGCTAGTCAATCCCATACTATGCATAGCATATAAAATACGACGATGAACTGGCTTAAGTCCATCGCGAACATCTGGTAGAGCTCGAGAAACAATTACACTCATTGCATAATCCAAATAAGACTCTTTCATTTCTTCGGTGATTGAGCGTTTTTTTATATAACCTATTTCAAAAGCAGGTTTTTCTTCTTTTGTTTTAATTATTTTTTTAATCATTTATAGTTCTGCTTAGTGGCAACTTTGAAGGAATAATTCCCTTCTCTGTCTCCTGAACAGAATCAACTTGTTCAATTATTTCTTTAACTTCTATGTCTTCCTCAAAAAAAGATTTCATATTTTCTTTGAAAATACCTATTAACGAAGGTAATTGTTCTCTTGCTTCATTTAATGATTGAACTAATTCATCAGATTTTTTTTCTTCTATTTTTTCTACGTTAACATTATTAGATAAAGAATATTTTAAAAAAAATGCCCATAGAGAAACAATAAGGATCATAAAAACAAAAACAGACAGATATAGAATCTGAACACGAACATTACGAGGTTTATTCTGAAGTTTTTGAACAAATTCAATTAAAGACATTAATATTTAAAGATAACTACTTCCATCTCTTTACCAATTAAATCTTTCTTTTTAAGAACTAATTTATCAACTGCTTGCTGTCCATTCAATCCAATTTCTTTTAGAAAATCTTTCACATCATTAAAATTAACTGTTAATCCAGGCAACTTATAATGCATTGGAATAACAACATTGGGGTCAATTTGTTTTACAATTTTAACGGCTTCACGGGCATTTATTGTAACAACACCATCAACAGGTATCATTAAAACATCAACATTGCCAATCGATTCTAATTGTTTATCAGTTAACTTCTCTTGACCCATATCGCCTAAATGACAAATTTTAATGCCATCTACTTTTATCACATACATTGTATTCTTGCCTCTTTCTTGTCCTTCTTTCTTGTCATGATAACTAGAGATACCCATAATCCTAATTCCTTTAATTTCATATTCTCCTGGACTTTCAACAGCAAAAACATCCCCACTGATTGCTTTAATGTTATTATGACCAAAATGATCATGAGAAACTGTAACAATATCAGCGTTTCCCCTTGGTGGAGTTAATCCAATCTTTTTATCAAAAGGATCAGTAATAATAGTTATGCGGCCACCTTGATTATTAATCTTAAAACAAGAATAACCGTACCATGTTATAGTCATAAAATGATTTTATCATATTTATTTACTCTTGCCAAGAAGACAATCATACGATATACTCTGAAGGATATGATAAAAAAAGAACCAAAAACAATGAAAAACGTATTATTGAAAGAAAAAGAATTACCTCGTCTTCCTCAAGAAGGTGATTTAATTGAAGGCAAAATTATTAAATTAAGCAAAACTGCAATAATCTTAGAATTAGGTCCACTGGGTACTGGTATTATCTATGGAGGAGAATGGAAAGACAATAGGAATGTTATAAAAAACCTAAAACTTGGTGACACTATTTCTGCCCTAGTTTTATCCCAAGAAAACGATGATGGATATGTTGAACTCTCTATAAAAGAAGCTACACTAGAAAAAACATGGTCTGATCTTAAAGAAAAAAAACAAAGCAATGAAACAATTCCTGTTAGAGTAATTGAAGCTAATCGTGGTGGTTTAGTTATTGATTATTCAGGTATGATTGGTTTTTTACCTGTTTCTCAACTATCGGCAGAAAATTATCCTAAAGTTGAAGGTGGAGACAGAAATAAAATACTTAAAGAACTTAGCAAGTTTATTGGAACAGAACTGAAAGCAAAAATTATTAGCCTAGATAGAAAAGATGAAAAATTAATTGTTTCTGAAAAAGCAACTCAAGAAAAAAAACTTAGAGAAAATTTAGAAAATTATAAAAAAGGAGACATAATTGAAGGAACAGTATCTGCGTTAACTAATTTTGGAGCATTTATTAGAATAGATGACAATTTAGAAGGAATGGTTCATATTTCTGAATTAGATTGGAAGATCATTGATCATCCAAATCAAATACTTAAAGAAAACGAAAAAGTAAAAGCTCAAATAATTGATATTCAGAATGGACAAATATCTCTTTCAATTAAAATACTCAAAAAAGACCCGTGGGAAAATATTGAAAAAAAATATCAAACAGGACAAACAGTTGATGGGAAGGTTATTAAAATTACTCCAACAGGTGCTTTTATTCAAATAAAAAATGGAATTCATGGATTAGTCCATGCTACAGAGTTCACAAAACAAGGAGAACAAATAGAGAGTGAACTTAAATTAGAAGAATCGTATAATTTTGAAATTCTTTCTCTTAATCCTCAAATGCATAAGATGTCCTTGTCTTTGACAAAATGAGTTACCTTTTAAAAAATCTTTTAATTGCTTTTTTGGCCTTCTTAACTATTGCAGGCCTATTTGCTTTGACTAACGAAGCAAGTCAAAAAGCAAAAGAAATTTCACTTAATCAATTAGTTGATCAAATAAACCTAGAGCAGGTATCAGAAATTATTATAAGGGGAAACATATTAGAAATTGAGCTAAAAGATGGAGAGAAAGAAAAAGCGACAAAAGAAAAAGAAACATCTTTAACTGAATCTTTGAAAAATTATGATATTGATTCAGAAAAACTTAAACTAATCAATCTAGAAATAAAGGGAGAAAGCGGATTAGCTTTTTGGCTTGGTGCTGTTCTTCCTTTTCTATTCCCTATCCTTATTATCGGTTTCTTTTTCTGGTTTATGTTTCGTGGAGCTAAACAAGGACAAATGCAAGCATTTACATTTGGACGCTCTAAAGCTCGTTTAATTGATCCTAAGGATAAAAAGAATAGAACTACCTTTAAGGACATAGCAGGACTTAAAGAAGCTAAAGAAGAACTTTATGAAATAGTTGACTTTCTTAAAAGTCCTAAAAAATTCATTAATTTGGGAGCTAAAATTCCAAAAGGAGTTCTTTTGGTTGGACAGCCAGGAACAGGTAAAACATTAATTGCTAGAGCTATCGCAACTGAAGCTAATGTTCCTTTTTTTAGCGTTTCTGGCTCAGAGTTTGTAGAAATGTTTGTTGGAGTTGGTTCTGCTAGAACCAGAGACCTTTTTCAAACTGCCAAAAAAAATGCTCCAGCTTTAATTTTTATTGATGAGTTAGATGCCATTGGACGTCAACGCGGAGCTGGCATGGGCGGAGGACACGACGAAAGAGAACAAACTCTTAATCAAATCTTAGTAGAAATGGATGGATTTGATCCTAATTCTGGAGTTATTCTATTAGCAGCAACTAATCGTCCTGATGTTCTTGACCCAGCTCTTTTAAGACCAGGTCGTTTCGATAGACGAATTGTTTTTGACTTACCTGATATCAAAGACCGTGAAGCTATTCTTAAAATACATTCACACAACAAGCCCTTAGAAAAAAATGTTAAACTTAAAGAAATTGCTGAAAGAACACCGGGCTTTTCTGGCGCTGATTTAGCTAATATAGTTAATGAAGCAGCGATTCTTACTGCAAGAAGAAACAAAAAAGAAATCAGTCAAGATGAATTAAGAGAATGTATTGAAAAAGTTCTTTTAGGCCCAGAAAGAAAAAGTCACATCTTATCAACAAAAGAAAAAGAAATTACTGCATATCACGAAGCAGGCCATGCTTTAGTTGCAGCTTCTCTTCCTAATACTGACCCAATTCAAAAAATTTCAATTATCTCACGAGGACAAGCAGCTGGCTATACATTAAAACTTCCTATTGAAGACAAACATCTTCATAGCCGTTCTGAATTTATTGATGAGTTAGCTGTCTTACTGGGAGGACATGTTGCAGAAAAAATTGTTTTTAATGAATTAACAACAGGGGCTTCTAACGACTTAGAAAAAGCAACTGAATTATCTCATAAATTAGTTACTAAATATGGCATGAGTGACAAGCTCGGTCCACGAACTTTTGGCGGAAGAGAAGAAATGGTTTTTCTTGGTAGAGAAATGACTACAACGAAAGATTACTCTGAAGAAACAGCTGCTAAAATAGACAAAGAAGTATTTATGTTTATTGATACTGCTTTTCAAACTGCTAAAAAAATTCTTACAAAAAAAAGAAAAAAACTGGATCAAATTGCTAATGTTTTAATTAAAAAAGAAACAATTGAACGCAAAGAATTTGAACTCTTGATGAAAAAGAAAATATAGGGCATAATATATATAAGGGCACGTAGCTCAGTGGTAGAGCTTTCGGCTTATATCCGAATGGTCGGGGGTTCGATCCCCTCCGTGCCCACCAAGGGCGATTAGCTCAGTTGGTTACCTGCCTACCGGCAGGCAGGGAGTGCATTATTCTAATAAAAGAAATTTTATGGGCGATTAGCTCAGTTGGTTAGAGTGCTTCGGTGACATCGAAGAGGTCACTGGTTCGAATCCAGTATCGCCCACACAGCATGGGCCGTTAGCTCAGCTGGTAGAGCACCGCATTTGCAATGCGAAGGTCGTCGGTTCGACTCCGACACGGTCCACATGAAAATTATTTTTGAAGATAATAATATAATTATTATTGATAAACCAGCTGGATTAACTGTTCATCCAACAAACAAATTACAAAATAATACTTTAGTTGATGAAATACTCGCCTATTATCCAAAAATAAAAGATATAGGCGATGATTCTTTAAGACCAGGTATTGTGCATAGATTAGACAAAGATACTTCTGGATTAATGGTTATTGCTAAAAATAATAAATCATTCAATTATTTAAAAGAACAATTTCAAGAAAGAAAAGTTATTAAAAAATATTTAGCTTTGGTTCATGGAACAGTTAAAGACGATAAAGGAACAATAACAAAATCAATCAGTTTTTCTAAAAAAGATCATAAAAAAAGAAGTGCTTTGCTAGATGAAAAATCAAAATCTGCGTGGACTGAATATCAGGTTATAAAAAGATTTGATAAATATAGCCTATTAGAAACGTATCTAAAAACTGGAAGAACCCATCAGATTAGAATTCATTTACATTCAATTGGTTATCCAATTGTGGGAGATAAACAATATAAGTTTAAAAGACAAATTACTCCGGAGAATTTATCTCGTCAATTTTTACACGCATTTTACTTGAAATTTAAATCAGTTGATGATAAGATAATGGAATTCAAATCAGAACTTCCAAATGAATTAGAAAAAGTTCTAAAAAAAATATCATGAGTAAAAAATTAGACGCATTTAATAAAAAACAATTAAAGCAAGATCTACCCGAAATTAGATCTGGCTACACTATTAAAGTCCATCAAAAGATCAAAGAAGGAGAAAAAGAAAGAATACAGATCTTTGAAGGTTTAGTTATTGCTATAAAACACGGCAAAGGCATTAATGCTACTATCACAGTTCGTAAAGTTACTTCAGGTATTGGTGTAGAAAGAATATTTCCTATTCATGCTCCTTTTATTGAAAAAATTGAAGTAGTTAAAAAAGGAAAAGTACGCCGAGCTAAACTTTATTATATTAGACATAAGTCTGCTAAGGGATCTCGTCTTAAAGAAATTAAAAAAGAAGTTAAAAAAACTCCTCAAAAAACTAAACCTAAAAAATCTGAGGAAATAAAAGAAAAAAACCCAGAGAAAGAAGAATAAACGCCCAGATGGTGGAATTGGCATACACGGCGGCTTGAGGGGCCGTGCTTTCGAGCATGCGGGTTCGAGTCCCGCTCTGGGCACAGTAAAAAGGCATCCATTTGGATGCCTTTTTAAATAAGAACTATTTTTTATATTAACTTTTCTCCAATTTTATAAATATCCCCTGCACCGATTGTTATAACTACATCATCTTTTTTTGTGTTTTCTTTTAAATATTTAACAATACCTTTAAAGTCTGGAGAATACTGACAAAATGAATTATATCTTTTAATTCTTTTAACCAAATCAATTGCATGAATAAGTCCTGTATCTTTTTCTCTGGCTGCATAAATATCAGTTACAATTATTTCATCTGCCTGATTAAAACTTTTTGAAAAATCATTCAATAAAAGCTTTGTACGAGAATATAGATGTGGTTGAAAAACAACTATAATTTTTTTCTTTCTAAATTTTTCTCTTGCTGCTTGAAGCATTGCTTTTATTTCAGAAGGATGATGGGCGTAATCATCATAAATTAAAATTCCTTTTTTGGTTTTGCCTTTATATTCAAATCGGCGCCAAGTACCAGCATATTTTCCAAGAAGCTTCTTTCCTTCTTCTTTTTTTATATCAATTAATTCAAGAACAGATAAGGCAGCTTTAGCATTTTCAATGTTATGCTTTCCAGGAACATTTAATTTAAAATTTTTAATTTTAGAATAATCAATTATTTTTCCTTTTATTTTAGAAAACTTTAAAGCTTGTTGTGTATTTTCTTCTTTTTTATTACAAATAATAAATCCATTTTTAGGAACTCTGCTTATTAATTCTGCAAAAGATTTTTGAATATTCTTTATATTCTTATAATAATCCAAATGATCATTATCAATATTAGTAATTACTAAAATATTAGGGAATAAATTAAGGAAAGATTTTTTATACTCACAAGCTTCAACTAGTAAAATTCCTTTTTTGCCTTGAATAAAATTATCTTTTTGTTTTCTTAAAAATCCACCAATAATTACAGTAGGATCTTTTTTAGCTGATATCATTGCTTCTGCTAACATAGCAGTGGTACTTGTCTTCCCATGTGTCCCAGACACTGCAATAGTATAATTATTCTTAGAAATAAGACCCAAGGCATGAGGATAAGAATAAGTGGGAATATTAAGTTTTTTAGCATAAACTAACTCTGGATTATTTTTTTTAATCGCTGGAGAATAAATAATCATATCAATGTTTTTAGAAAGATTTGTTTTTTTATGACCAATAAAAATCTTCCCACCCATTTTTTTTATTCTCTGATTTATAATGTTCTCTATAATATCAGAACCAGTTATTGTTTTATTAAGCAAAATCATCATCCGCGCCAAAGCAGAAACTCCAATCCCTCCGATACCAATAAAATGAATTTTCTTTACATCTTTGAACATGTTTTTATTTCATCTTCTTAACTAATTTAATAAATTGATTCCCCCTATCATATTCATTTTTAAAAATTCCAAAACTAGCCGCTCCTGGAGAGAGTAAAACTACATCTCCTTTTTTAGCAAATTTATTAGCTTTTTTAACTGCGTCTTTCATATTATCAACAGCTTCAACTAAATAACCCATTATTTTAATAATCTTATCAGTAGCAGTTCCTTTAATTAGAACAAGTGTTTTTACTTTTTTCTCAATTATTTCAACCATTTCTCTATAATCTAATTCCTTATCATTGCCTCCAGCGATTAAAATGATATTTTTGTTGATAGCATTAATCGCTGCAATAACTGCTTCAGGACTAGTTGCGTTAGTATCATTATAATAATCAACTCCTTTAAATTTTCTAACAAGTTCCATCCTGCCAGAAAGACCTGAATAATTCTTTATTTCTTTCTTGATTATTGATTTTTTAATTCCTAAAATTTCTAATGCCTGAGATGCTAAATTAAAATTTTCCTGATTATGTTTACCTATTAATTTTGTCTGCCATTTTTCATTTTTAGTAATAATTATTTTACTCTTTATAATATTATTAAATCTTTTAGTAATCTCTTTTTTCGATTGCTGGCTTATAATTAAATAGTCATTTTTATTCTGAAATTTAAAAATACTTGATTTATCTTTAAAATACAAATCCATTCTATTTTTATAATAATTCATATGATCAGGTAAAAAATTCGTGAAAATAGAAACTTGAGGACTAATTTTTAAATCATTGAATCCCTGTAATTGCCATGAATCGAGTTCTAAAACAACAATATCATTTTTTTTCACTTTTTTTAAAAGAGGTAGAGTTGCAACTCCTTTAACGTTGCCGCCTAAAAAAATATTACCTAAAGAATAATTTTTTTTAAGAATTTGATAAACAATATCAGTTACAGTTGATTTGCCACGAGTACCAGTAATTCCAATTGTTTTTATTTTTGCTAATTTAATAAAAAGAGATGCATCCATTTCCACTGGAATCTTATTTCGACGCGCTTCTTTGATATACATAGAATCAAGAGGCACACCAGCTGCCTTAATAACCATATCTTTATTTCTAAAATCAACTAATCTATGTTTCCCTAAAACATAATTGATATTTTTAAACTTTTTTAATTTATTTAAAGATAATTTTAATTCTTTCTCAGTTTTTAAATCAGTTATAGTTAAACAAGCTTCAGCTTCAGCCAAAAAACGAGCTATTCCAATACCTCGTCCCAATAAACCTAAACCCATAATTGTTATTTTTTTATTTTTAAAATAATTAAAACAATCAATCATAATTTATTTTTATTAAACCTAACATCTTTTTGTTCAAGTAGATTAAAGACAATAGTAGTCATAGCCGCTAGAATAAAAACCCATTGAATAGCAAAATAAATTGAAATTATAATAATTAAAATAGCCATTAAAACTTTTCCAAGTTGAATAGCCATTTCATGCAAAACGGTGAATTCATCAACATAATGTTCTTGATCGGCTGCTATTTCATAAGTTAAAGTATCAAAAGGCGTCCTTAAAAAAATACTAGTAATATTATGATAAGCACCAACAATAAATATCTGAAAAGTGGTTGAAATAAAAATTTTAATTAACCAGCCAAGAGAATACAAGAAGCTTCCCCATTTTAAAACTTTTTCTTTTTTAACTTCTAAATCCATGTATTTTCCTAAGAAAAGTTAGACAATAACAGAAATAGCAATTATGAAAGTTGAGATAGCGCCAACCTTAAAATAATTACCGTCTAAAAGCTGATAAATAAAAATTGGCCAAACAACTATACTAATTATATTTTCAGCTCCATCGGCTACATATGCTAAAATAATTTTTCTTCTTTTTTTTGAAAAAAATTGCTTCCATGTTTCTTTAAATGTCCAAACAAATTTTTCTCTAGTTTTCATAATTGTTAGATATGGAATGCCAGACATAAAATAAAGAACAATTGCGATAATAAAAAGAACATCAAAATCAAAATAACTAACAATAAGCCCGGCTATCAACGGAATAAATACTCCCAAAACAGAACGAGTCGCTTCAATAATACTAACTTGTCTACTTCTTATTTTTTTATCGGTAAATTTTGCAAAACTAACATGATAAGGCAACCAATAAAGCAAACGATAAAAAGTTAATATCAAAATAGATAAAGGAATTAAATATTTAAAATTATTTTGATCTATAAAATAAAAAATTATATAAAAAATCATTCCCAAAAGAACACTTACTCGTAAAGCATTCCTAAATCCAAATTTATTTAAAAATTTTACTCCAAAAGAAACAGTAACCCCATAAAAAAAAGAACCCAAACCATAATAGATAACCACTGCTTGAAAGTTTTTGTCAAAAAGATTATATAAGAAAATAGGCAAAAATATACCCAACATAGCAGAAGCAACCATAACTATTGTTTTGCCTGCATATAAAGAAACAAACCCTCTAGACAAAGGCCTGTCAAAATAATTCTTTTCAAGTTTATCTAACATATATGTATTATATCATAACTCTGGATTTTTTAAAAAACTTCTGTTAGTATATGTATATTGGGCGGTTAACTCAGCTGGCCAGAGTGTCTCGTTTACACCGAGAAAGTCGGGGGTTCGAATCCCTCACCGCCCACAATCAATGGAGAGGTACGAAAGTGGCTTAATCGGACGGTTTCGAAAACCGTTGTTGTTTACGCAACCGTGGGTTCGAATCCCACCCTCTCCGCTAAGTTTCAAAGCATGATTAATTACTTTAATAACAATCAAATTCTTTCTATATCTTTAATTCTTTTGGCCATATTAATTATTTGGAATCTATTCCTTCATCTTAGAATTTTACAAATTAAAAAAAGATTAAAAGTATTTTTTAATGGCAAAAAAGCAATTGATTTAGAAGGTGTTTTATTTGAAGAAATAAAAAGATTAAAAAAAGCCGAAACTAATATTGAAGAACTTTTTAAATCTACTGATGTTTTACAAAAAATAACTGACAAAACTATTCAAAAAGTAAGCATAATTCGTTTTAATCCTTTTAAAGATACTGGTGGCGATCAAAGCTTTGTCATCGCCTTATTAGATTCAGAAGACAATGGATTAATCATTTCTAGCTTATTTACCAGACAAGGGACCAGAGTGTATAGTAAACCAATTAAAAATGGAAAATCAAAATATCCTCTATCCAAAGAAGAATTAGAAGCTTTAAAAAAAGCTGGCACTAAAATTAAATAAATTAAGATTAAAAAATAAGCCATTACGGCTTATTTTTTATTTTAGATAAAAATTTTATTTTTAAATTGTTTTGCTTATATAGTAATCTACTGGTGCATAATCATCAATCAATATTGATTTATCTATCTTAATTTCTTTATTCCATAAATGCTTTAAATATTCATTTAGTTCTAAATTATTGCTATTGAAAACTTGTTTTTGTTCAGATTTTAAAGCTATTAAAATAATATTTTGCACTATACTTCCACAATCTGGATGCGTTACAGGAAATAAATAAACATTAGGGAATATACTTTTATATGTAGCGTATTCTGCTCTTAAAAATTGACCCTTTTCTCCTTCTATTGAAGAAATAATATTTAAAATAACTATTCCATCATCATTTAATATATCATATTTTTTTTGAATAGCTTCTCTTGTTGTTAGCTGATAAGGTATTGAATAATACGAACTAAAAGCATCTCCAAAAATAACATCGTATTTTTTTTGTGTTTTATTTAAATACACTCT
>Ga0208769_1000242_pt1 | contig 28993 bp, 36 predicted proteins | sample AntAceMetag02UKC_FD_184768 | JGI IMG/M metagenome (GOLD analysis project Ga0208769, IMG submission 184768) | Saline lake microbial communities from Ace Lake, Antarctica- Antarctic Ace Lake Metagenome 02UKC (SPAdes) (version 2) | ecosystem: Environmental > Aquatic > Non-marine Saline and Alkaline...
TCATGTATCTCATTTCTATCATAGATCGTACGACTTAATATCTTACCGTGTCTACTAAATTGAGTATAATGTTTAATACAGTATCCCAATGCCTTCACAAAATTTTCGCATCCATCAACTTTACAAATTTTTTCTCCGTTATGTTTCCTCCATCGCAGATAGTGCTTTCTACAGTATCCTTTAGCCAAATGTTTATTGTCACAACCATCAATCATACAAGTTTTCATCATCAATTCCTCCTGTAGAATCATCCCTGAGAAAAATTTGCGGGAAACAAGTTCAGGATTACTTGCTTATCAGGCTTAAGTCCCTATCCCGCAATTTTCAAATTAACTATTCCATCACTCGGATGAAACTGAACGCAATGGCCCCAATACACTGGTTACACTGAATACGCAGGTTCCACCAGTCACAATGCTCAGATGACTGTACCTTCCTCTGGGATTAGGCACATGAATCGTGCCATTACCGGCAGCTTCCAACGTCAAGCTGATATCATTGCCAGCACCCGCCGTCTCGTCAGTCCAGTCGCTGTCATTATCACTGTACTGCAACGTCGCAACGAACGAAGACGCCCATGCTCCGCATGAGATGAAGTACGAAACTGACGGAGCCTTCCCATGATCTAATGACTCCGTTAAATACGTATTAGCTCCCCGGCTTAAAGCCGGATAGCCATCATCATCTATGTCGTAATTTACTCCAGGATCTCCTTTCATAATCATCCTCCTTTAATTTTGTTTGTAAATTTTGTTTATGGATCTTGTTTATAAATTTTGTTTATGATTACTTGCTTACTGAGCAGTTACGGTAATACCGGCAGCCAATGGTACATACGTCATATACCATGTGATATGATCAGTTGCAGCTCCACCAGGATCAGCACTCATCAACTGCTCAATCATTCCTTCAGGACAAAACCATGAAGACATCAATGTCGACAAACCAGTAGCACCCGGTTCCAGCGGAGTTAATACAGCCGGATTAGCATCGGAAAAGGCATAAACGGTTCCAACAGGGTCATCAGTTATGGCAACTGCGGTTGTAAACTCAGTGTCCGTAGTTGAATCATCTCGATCCACAATCAACTGAGCAGTGGTTGCGTTAGATCCAACAACGGCAGACACATAACCGACGATTGATTTAATCAGAATCGCTCCACCGTCAACGTCAAACAGGTCAGCGGTTATTTCATCAGCAGAGACCGAAATAACTTTTTCCTGATTATATAAGATCGCATCAAGGTCAATCTGATCAGCAATATACTGATCATACAAAGACGCATCTCCCATCTCCGCATCGGTTCCGATCTTTCCATGAACGCTATCAGTCGTAGTGCTATCAATTTGTCCTATCGTCGCCGGACCATCAGCACCCAACACAACCGGGCTTGAGGTTGAATCAGCTACTTCATCATCGTCCCATACGACGTTTGACAAAGTGAGTGAACCAGGATCAACGGCAGTAGTCTGGACATCGGTTCGAACGAGGATGTCCTTTATTGATCCTAATGCCGCACCAGTAAACTCGATTGCATGTTGGCCATCAGTCAAGTTGGTTATACAACCACCTTGAATTAATACCTCAAGATCGACGGTATCAGACCAGATCGCACTCACTGAATATTCTCCATACAGATACGGAGTGATAACTGAGAGATTATTGTTAACCCCATTGCCAGCATCAATAAAATGAGCTGCACCAACGGCATCAGCTGTAAACTGAACCGGTCGGATTATCTTCACTCCATCTGCTCCGGCAGCGAGATCAATCGTATCAACGAACTCCCATGACGAAGTTGTAGGCTCTGGAAATACCGCATCGATAAGTTCAAAATCATCTCCGCCAGCTTCAACAGCGATCCCGATCACTACTCCGCTTATACCTGCGAGATATCGGCCACCAAAAATACGACAATTAGCAGCACCAACCGCAATAGTTGCATCGGTATCGGAATAGGTATAAGTTGCTTGAGCGCCTATTGAACCTTCGTGAACAATGGTTATACCAGCTTTGTCTAAATCAAACCCATTAGCCGCAGTGTAAGCTTCAGCATGTCCTGCCGCTACACGAATAAGATCTCCGTTTGCAGCAGTCGCCAAATTGATAGCAGCATCAACGGTCAGACTCGCATTGGTCCATGAGGTCCCAGCCGCTGTACCAGAAGCGCCTGAATCGACATACCAGACGTTGCCACTGGTTTCGATGCCGAGTCCAGCTTCGAAGACGGGGACATTCATAACGGTCAGGTCCTGAGTCTTCACCCAAGGCCTGTAATAGTCCGTAGCAAAAGCATTTGTGCCTATCACAAGCAAAAGTGACACAAAAACAGATACTACAAAATTTCTATACTTCATAACGATCCTCCTTTTATTCAGTGTCTATAATACGATGATCATAATACAATGATTATGATGCAGCGATTTTCATCGGTGCAAACGCTTCAGGCAATGTTACCTGTCCACCAACCCTCTTGACGATTTTAAACCCGGTCTGATCGTACTCTGCATATCGCTCAATGAGTCTCTGAACAGTGAGTCCTTTTCGATCACGGATTTTATAACCAGCCTTGAAATCACCGAACAAGATCGGGTATGAATTTGCGGCTATATCGGGCATTCCCTCAGGATTCACGATGGGCTTGCCAAGCAGTAACGCTGGACGTCCTTCCTGAACCGGAGGCTGCCAGAGGTATCTACCTTCTCCGTCTTTCAGCTTCCTAATGACCGATTCCGTGGTAGAGTTAAACGCCCAAGTACCATTCTTACGATAAGTCTTTTTCGGTGTATAGAGCACATCGACCAAGGCATCAACTCCATTATTCGAGGAGTCGGAAAGCGCAGCTGCTACACCACTTGAAGAAGATAAAGCCTGAACTCTGGCATCAGAGGTTATTCCCTTGGGAGAGTCATCCCCGGCAGCGGCTGCAAAAGCATCATCTTCAGCCTCAGCAACTGCTCGTGAAAAGGCATCGTTCAGTTCAGAGTTTATATCAGCCTCAGCATCTTCGAGGGTATTGTTATGCAACAGAGCAATAGCTCGCAGATCATAAATCGTGATTCGCTCACCACCTGCGGTCAATGTCTGAGTGGTGATCGCAATATTCTGCCTGCCCCATGCCACAGTAGGCTTGGAGAGAGATCCCAGCTGAACTGTATCCCGGCCAGTTGTACCCACCTGACAAATCGGTCGAAGCTCAGCCATGTCATAAGCCAACATGATCACTCCAGACTCCCACTCGATAGGCACCAAGAAACCACCAGTACCATCTGATGCTGAAGATAATGCTCTCTTCTCCTCAGGCGTCCAGACCACTTTTTCTCCCTCGAATCCGTGACGCAGCCATTTATCAAATGCTCTGATCTTCAGCGCCTCAGCCTCATCTAACTCCGGGTTATCCGGGGAAAAATTCGGTCGATTCATTCTCTTCTCGAATTCCTTTATAACCTTCCGAAGCTCGGTGATGTCCGCATTGACCTTTTCTACAACCAATGCGGTTTCGGACGTTACCTCACCATACCTCGCCTCTGCCTCGGCAATCGCAGTATCATTTCTCTTCTTAAACTCTTCGAAGGTGCGATTAAGTTCCTCGTTAAATTTCTTCAGTTCTAACGGCATTTTATAACTCCTTTCGTTTACTCATTTATTTATTCAAACTTTCTCTGATCTCAGCTAACTTCACAACCACACTTGGAGGCTGAACTTCCTCTTTCAGCCCAAGCAAGGCATTGAAGCGTACTTTCTCAGCTTCGCTAAAACCACCAATCCTCAATTCATCGCAGAGTGCCTCAACGACTCTACTTCTTTCTTGTTGATGAGCTGACCGGATCGACTCCGGTAACTCGGTCAATTTACCTCGGCTTTCTTTGGGGAGGATATTCCCGGAAGAAAGTGCTTTTAATTCATCTGTCGTGAAAGAAGTCTCCTGTGACATGACCTCTATCGACTCTGTGTTCTCTGAAATAAACGCTTTTGACAGGTCATTCTTCGACATTGCCAATTTCCTGGTCTCCCAGAATTTATCAACGTAACTCTTGGCCCATGCCAAATAGGAGGAATGAAACTTGGACAAGGCGATATCAAGCTTGGAAATTACCGTGCTCTCGTCCACTGCCCACCATATATCCCAGATAGTCTCATGCAAGGCATCCATGATATTCCAACCGCCGTTGTATGCCTCAATGGTCGCAAGGCTCTCATCAAAGTCCTCGGCTCTTGCCTCACCTGTATTCAGTGTTCCATCTTTATTCAACAATTCCTCCGGAAGAGACGGAATCTTGATGTCCTCGTCCCTTACTTCGGTGATTTCAGCCGTTTCATTGGCTTCAAACGTGACTGGACTAACCTCATAAAGCTTGACCTCAGTTATCTGCCTGATCCCCTCAACCTTCTTGCTCTGGACCGGTATGAAGCCAAAGCTCAATGTGTCAATGACCCCAGCCTTCAGATTTTTGAAGACATCATCAGCCTTCGTTACCCCCTTAGTCAGCAATCCACGGACGAATAAGCCTTTGCTATCTTCCCGGATTTCGATGATCTTACCTATCGGTTCATCCATATTGTGATTCCACAATATTTTGATCCGATCTCCCCTTTCTGAGATGGTTTTCTTAAAGGCTCCTGACCTGAAGCTGGATGAGTAACTATCCACGGTATCAAAAGTTGTTGCATATCCTTCGAAGATGTAGTCCTCATCGCCTTCTGCCCGAATCTCCGGGGTGAAGTTCCTATACTCTACTTTTTTCTTTTTCATGCTTTCCTCCTCCTTAATCACGTTTTCTAAGAGATTACGATTATTATTGACTTATTTTAAATATTATGCTAAGCTTAAGCTTCAGTACTAAAAATACAAGAGCATCGGCAATTAGAAACAATGATATCATTAGCAATTAACCATCCATATGGTGTCTCGACATCATAAACGAAACCGGAGTGATTAAAATGATTAACCGAAACCACATCATCAAATTGTACGTTTCTGGACTTCCCATTCAAGAGATCCTTAATATTGCTGGCATCAAAACACATACTTTTTATGAAATCATTAATGAAGCTAAAATCCAGAGAAGAGCTTCTACTAATTATAGAAATAGGAATGAAACTATTGATGGTAATTCCGAGAGGATTATCTCCCTTTATAAAAGTGGAGAAAGTGTCAATGCTATTTCCAGAATATTCAAAACTTCCAGGACTCCCATCTATAGAATTCTTAAACAAGGCGGTATCACACTCAAGACCCAATCTGAACAAGAACTTATTAAGTGGAAAGAACTTAAGAAAGATAGAAAGCTGGTTGAGAACAAATGCTCGGCTGCTTGGAATGCACGCCGAGGTAATGTTGACACTATCATCACCAAAAATAGAAGAGCCGATTCCACATTTGATGCTCAAAACAAAATCTACACATTCGAGAATGAGCTCTCCGCTTATTTCCGGAATGCTGGATTTGCTATTAATCAACAGTGGCATGTCGGCCCCTACAATCTCGATATCGCCTTTGATAAATTTCCCATCGCCGTGGAAATCAGTGGAACCTATCCTGCGGAATTCATTAAACTTAACGGTAGAAAGCGCACTAAATATTTGCTCAATGCAGGCTGGGCTATCATTTTCATACGTTGGAAAAGAACCAGCAAAAGGAAAATCATTAACTGGCCTTTTGATATCTCTTTTGCAGGCAATCAAGTTATCTCCCTCGTTAATAGAATCAGCAGAGATAAGACCTTGCTCGGAAAATATGGGGTGCTTACCGGTCACCCTGAGTATATTCCCACTGTTAGTTACGATCTCGACGGCCTTCCCATGATAGAGTGATTTCATAGCTTTAATAAATTCACCTTCAATTTTTGTACCTGGTAAAAAACAATTGACACGGTCAGCAGGCATTAGGCACTGGTCAAGGGGGTAAAGAGGCCCTTTTGTAGCACCTGCCTTAATAGAAAAACGTTCATCGATTTTTACTGCTGGTTCAGCTGCTCGTTCTACATGTATTTTTCTGACCTCAAAGCCAGAATTAGCCCACTTTTTATGAGTCGCACCAGTTGATTTAGCTCCTACATATTGTCCAGCACTTCCAGCTGTACCAGTTATAGTACGAGACAAACGCAAAGCACGCTCAGCAGAAAAAATACCTGCATCCGTTATCGCTTGCTGAAGCTGAGCAACAGTTAACGCCTCATCAATCCCATTCTGAATCTGAGAAATCAACTGGGAAACGGTCGTGCTCTCAATAAGGGATTTCTCTGTGAGGACAATAGCCTCCTCAGCAAAATAATCACTGATTAGTTTCTTAGCCTCATCATCAACTGATCGTTTTTCAATAACTACTTGATCTGCTGCTGTCAATGCATAGTCAAGCGTCAGTTCATCGTAGACGTCGATCCAGTCTTGCCATGAATCAGATAAAAGTTCCTCAACATCTATCATGACAATACCTGGATTTATATCTGCATTAAGAGCATCAAATATAATGTCCTGCTGATCGTCAAGCAACCCTTTAATGTCTTTGCTCCTCAAAATAGAATAGGCCTCTCGGTCTTCAGCCTCCCCATCTAAATCCCTTATCTGCATCAACTTTGGCCTGTAGGAGAGAGGCTGACTACGTACTTCAGGGTCTACCCCGGTCTTGACCTCAGTCTCAGCTTTAGAACTGGCAACATGTGAGTCTTCCCATCCATCGTATTCATCGATTCCTAACTCAAAGATCCTATTCAGCTGATTAACTGGAACACCCATCTCAAATAATGTCTTAGCTGTCTTCGAACGTTCAAGCAATGCTCTGCGTATAGCTGGGATAGCATTAAGGTTATATGCGATTTTGTTCTCACCAAGCTCTTCGTCAAAGAAAAAATTAAAGGTATCTTTCACATCATCAAGCAATGGTATAATTTTCTGAAACCAGAATATTAACTCTGACGTTTGATAGTTATTATACGTAGAAGCTTCCTGTGTACCTGCATATTGAGGCGGTACACCAAACACAATGAATATCTCATCCCTGTTGGACCTCCGGCTATTAAGGAAATCCATTTGCACAGGAGTCAAGGAAGTACGGATATATTTTGCTTCACTACCTAATACACCTAATTTCCTCGCTTTGCTGGGTCCGGTATATTTTTCATTGAGCCTATCAGCTACTGCATCCGCTTCTCCTTGAGTACGAAACTCACGCTTGAATGAAAAATAACCGTCTAAAACACCTCGGTTCTGCATTGCAGCTTTATTCCAGTCAAGCTGATCCACATCTATATCAACCGTTTTTGATACAGCCTGCAATGGTCCTATACCCATATAAGGGTTTGAAGGATCAAAGTACATGATATGAATGATTTCATCCGGTTCATAATCGACTTTTGTCGACATATCAAGAGCATAGCCTCTGATCCATTTAGAGATGTCCTTTGATAACAGAGGCTTTAATCTATCAGGAGATACTGGCCATATTTCAGCCGTTCTCCCTCCAGCTTGCACTGTTTTTAGAAAGGCATTACCACTCAGCTCAAGCCATGACACCAATAACTCAAAAACATTCTGCCTCGATATACTTGGATTCGGCCTATTCAACACATCAGAAAGATAATGATCTATAAACTCACCTTCCGGATTTACTACACCCCATGGGACAGAAGCAGCTGACTTCGAGATCAGCGTCACTGCCCTGTAGACCCAGCCATTAGCTTTATATCCGTCTTTGACAGCCTTCCGGACAGTCCAGTTATTATATACAGGCATACCGGTCTTGATCGCATAATAATTTGAGAAAGCCAAATTACGTGTAACGAAATTCTTTATTGATCCTAATATATTCATATCTGAACCTATGCCACAAAAACTTGATTACTGCTTTCTGAAGACCCATACCTAATTCCATCCATGGCATGGTCTCTAAATTTGACAGGCTCATCAAGGATATTACCATTTTTGTCCTGTCGCCATTTGTATCCTCGGAATTCCGTAACCACATTCGTGCTTCGTTTCGTTACGTGCATCTTCCGGCTTTTCACTCGGTTAATGCCTGAACTCACACTACCTTTGCCCTTTGCAACTGGGAATATGTTATACCCAGCCTGATATATTTCTTCGATCCGCTGAGGCTCTGCTGAGTCTGCCCTGATGGGTGCATCCTTGCTAACCCCAAGCAGAGCAAGTTTCTCAATAAGATCATTATTAGTAAGCTTAGTCTCATAAATCACTTCATCAATATATAAGTCTTGATCACTGTCTGCTAAAGCAATCAGAGCAGTTGGATTGTTGTATCCAAAATCGAGTCCGTATTCAAGCGAATCGATTTTTTCCGGTAAATCCTCAACTATGACCCAGTTAGTGTAGATGATATGCTCCGGCGATGCCCATTGACCAAGTGTATATATTTTGTAATACGTCTCATCCTGATTAATCAGATCTTCAAGGGTATCGATGTAGTCCTGCTCAACAAACCTATTGTCCAAATACGTTGTATGCAAGACCGACAGATCACCTTCTATATTCTCAGTCAAAGGCTTCAAAAAACTGCTTTCATCGATAGGATTAAATGTAAAGAACAATTGATTCTTGTGGCCTGGATTTTTTCCTCTGCATCTCAAATTAAGCTGGGTATAATCGTTAAATGTAAACTCAGTCGCTTCTTCACCCCACACATAGTTTATACCCTCTATCGATTTTAACTTCTCTACATCGTCGAGAGAACAAAAAAAGAAGGTATTGCCATTTATATCGAGGGTAAGGTCACTTTTATTTTTACCATGACCGATGGTGTACTCTGCAAGCATGTCTTGAAACAATAACCAACAGGATTTCTTGAGAGCAGGTAGGGTCTTCCTGACTATGAGGAATCTGAGACCGGATCTCTGAAGCGCCATGTCAAAAAGAAGGTGCTGGGCTACAGACCAGCTCTTACCGGAGGCTGCTGAACCGACTAATAAATTTTTTCTCGCTATCGTCTCCATCAGATAACGAAATTGCTTCTCATTTCGTGGAACTCTGTCCGGTAGAGCCTTGAATTCCAACTCAGCAATGAGTTCGTTTAGTCTGCCGAGCAATTGGGGTTTTACTACGCTTGGAATGTCTAATAGCAAGAGATTACCCTCATGATTAAGTGAGGAGGACGTGGTTAATGACCGGCCCAAGCCATTAAGGGATGAGAGACCACGCCCTCCCGATTAGAAATTATCTTCATCCGGTTCAGCAGGAGTCTCTTTATCCAGCGGAATAGAAATCTTCTCCGACTGAATAGAAACCTCTGTCTGATGCTCAACCTTCAGCTCCACTAAGCGCTCCATTGCTTCTTGAATCTTATCATCCAGATCCTTGATGGATATGTCGCTCCTGTTGACGTCAGTCTGACCAAGCCATTGCTTGCCTAAGAAAATCGCCATGGCTACATTCTTCATAGCCATACGGAATTGAGCACGACGTAATGATACTCTTCCCATGCCCTTTTTCTCTGAAAACACTTCGGAGAATCCTCGATTGTCGTAATTTCGCTTAATCCAAGCTTCAATGGTTTTGTCGGTGGTGCCGAACCAGTCGCAAACTTCCTGCTTAGTACATTGGATCTCGCACAGCTTTTCGAATTGTGTTTTATTAAAAGTACGTTGTTTTGGCATTTTTCACCTCTGCGTTGAATAATATCACGAATCCGAGGTGCGTGTAAATATTCGTGGGATATTTTTTCGAACAGGCAGAATGATGTACAAGGGGTGAATGGAATTCCCTTCACAAAAATGATACCAGAATCCTTTTACCCTTATTTACTGCTCGGCTCAGTTAAGCTATCTTATGAAAGTGCAATCTTCTTCTATAAATAACCACTCCTTTCATAGCTTTATTTCAAAAAAATTTGAGATAATTATAGCTTAATTTGTGATATCATGATTTCTATACAACAAAGATCAATAAAGGTAATGAAGCTATATAGTTTGATTTACTCCCTTATCTTATAGATTATGTATTAGCTTAATTTTATAGTTATGAATTCCATGAAATATGATGACACCTATGTCTGCGGTTGTACAGAATTTATAGCTGGAAGATTAAGCTAAATTATAGACTATAAGATAATAGTTGCAATAAGCTATATAGCTTCTTTTAATTTGCAGATTCTGAGAGCTGCATACTCATAAGATATAATAAATTAAGCTATAATTATACAAAATTTTTTCGGGGTAGAGCTATGAAGAGGATGATTGAGAGTGTGAGAAGATTGCACTTTCATAAGATATGTTAATTTGCTCGGCTTGTATAAAGGAGTGGATGGGCACTCTGGAGGTGCCCGATTTCTCCTATAGTGCCGTTCGGAAGACTATCCATTCTGTAACATCTATTTTTTCTTCTCTCAGGGATTTTCTTACTGACGAAGCCAGTTCTTCCGGGCAATCTACTTCTCCTTCTATTATCAATTCTTTGACGATAGATTCAGGAGTGAGGTTCAGTATAGTGTCCATGAGGATCACTTCTATCGTCTGTGCGTGATAATGTAGAGTTTGAATTGTTAGATCAGTTAATCTGGACTCACTTATTGTCTTAGCTGCGCCATATGCTGACATTCCTTTTTCGAGGATTAGGTGGTAGATCTGATTGAATTCATATCTCATATTACCTCCAAGGTCAGCCATTTTTAATGTCTTACCTACAATGTCATCCTCATTAGCCTCAATCGCTTTTTGCAATACCTTCATTTTGTTTCTCCTCTTCCTTGCTGAACGAGACGAATTTTAGCACCTGGACTTTATATTTTCTTATTAATTTCTCAAGGTTGCGCATTGATTTGCTTGGGCATTCAACTCTACCGAATGATATGAGCTTAATGAACAAATTCTCAGGGACATCCCTCCCTGATTCTCTCAATATCTTTTCAGCGCATCCTTTCAGTGATGAGAAACTTACATCTGTCAGACCAGAGTCTTCCACAGCTTCAGCTGCTTCATCTGCTGTTTTTCCAAATTTTACGATCTGATGATGAAGCCTACGTTGATTGATGTTCATGGTCTTATTAGCTTCTCCAAACAGTTCCTCCTCTAATTTAGTATTTTTATCCGGCGTATGTTCATATATTACCTGACGTTTTACGCAGACATTATTAGCTCTAAATAATTTCTCATATTCAGGGACTTCTCTTTGTGAGCAGTCTATCGTCCCTCCCCATTCCATGAATCCAACAAAGTTATGTTTAATATGTGCCAACCCTTTTTCTGTTATCATTTCCTCCATAATCTTCTTCGCGTGATATCTCAGAGTTGTATTACCAAGTTCAGAGAGACCTAAGTCCTTGACTGCTTTTGCTGCACCATAAGCTGTTTTTTTCAGCTCAACTATTTGCCGACGTAGTTCATCTTTGTACATTATATGATTCCTTTCTCTTTTGCTAATTCCTCTGGGATGAGAAACCTGTAGTCTTGTTCATTTCTAAGACTCTACTCTTCGGTAGACTTATCGTCTCAACGCCATCGAAGACCACATATGAATATTTTGATTTGCTCTTTAGCTCTCCGTAGAAGTCGATATTCGCTTCCTCCATTTTCATCACCTCCTTTCAAGGTCCAGATTGTGATATCATACCCCAACTCACTTGTAAACTAATTTACGGGGGTTTCTTGTGAATTGTGTCTGCCTGCACGATGAAAATCTTAACTAATCAAAAATCCTCTTATGTCTGCCTGCACGATGAAAATCTTAACTAATCAAAAATTTGGCCAAGGAAAGCCATGCCTGCCTACCTATAAACTAATTTGCGAAAGTTTCTGGTAAAATATATTTAAAGTTTGTACGAATATGAAAGGAATGACTTCGCTATGACTAAAATCCAAAAAATCGTAGGAATTGACCCTGGAAAGACAGTGGGCCTTTGCCTTTATAAAAATGATGAATTCATCAAAGGACAAGAGGCTTCGACCGTTGAAGAGGTCATTCACTTCATCAAGATAAATGAGCCAGATCACGTGGTGGTGGAAGATTTTATTATTAGCTCTCGGCCTTCATGTGCGAAAATCCCCACAGAGCAGATTGGAGCAATTAAATATTTTTGTAAAAGGGAAATGATCCCGTTGACCATGCAGCTGCCGTCAGCTCTTGCTTTCGGCAGCTCAAGAGTCAAAGGAATTCATAAGAGCGCACATATTAAGTCAGCTTGTAGCCATGTTATATATCATATTTATAAGCAGAAACAACAGCAGCAGCAGCAGCGACATTCGTGCAACTCAAAGAACAGGAGTGCTCAGTCTAACAATAAACCCGAAGTTGCTGGAGTACATTGGGATAGAAGTTATCAAAGATGGAGAGCACAGATTAACGTAGCAGGTAAAAGAAAACATCTTGGTAGGTTCATTGAATTCATCGATGCAGTTAAAGCACGTTGGGAAGCTGAAAAAAAGTATGGATATCCAGATCGTAGTCCAGCATTTAACTATTTGCAAAAGCTTAAAGAAGCATCACGAGAGGAAGATTGATATATGGGGAGGTAGCTCAATTAGGTAGAGCGTTCTGTCGCTAACTGCAAGGAAACGGTGTTTGGATGGCCATTCGGCACCCTGAAATTGCATGAGGTGTAAAAAGGAGAGTTTTGGAGTAGCGGCTTGCTGTGTTCCGGAATACGCAACCTGCAAAACATTACTCTTTCGCAGAGAGGCTGTAGGTTCAATTCCCACCCTTCCCAGCCATATCAAGGAGATTATGACAATGAATATGAATGACCTTTTTAATATGCTTACAAATTTTAAGATAAAGATACGGACTGATAAACTGACTCCTGTCGATATCAGCAATATGACTCTCATCATTGCACATGGATCACGGATAATGTCTGAGATTGATAAAATTGAGATCGTAGATGGGAGAGTAAAGATTCACGTACATTAAGGAGGCATATGTTATTGAACAACTTTATGAAGAGGGTAAAGCAGTTAAAGATTGTAACTTATCTCAGAGTCTATCACCACTATTTGCTCCATGCCGGGGAAGAAGGGCATGGAAGACTCTCTTATTCTGAAGGTAGATATTTTCTCAATAAGCTCTATATACCCCTTAGGAATTTTAAATTCGGTTGTATCTGTGGTTATGGAGATCAATTTCCCTGGAGTAAATCTAATGACGAAAAACGCTGATTATCGTAAGTTAAATGATAGGACTCTCAATAGCTCCACTTATCATAAGAAGGATGGGACTAAGGTCAGAGCAAAGCTCAAAGAGGCTGCCAGGAAAAAGATAAAGTGGGAGGGAGCTTTTTTGTGCGGAGACTGTGGGTTGGATACAGCAACCAGTGAGGATTATTATGTGGTGAATGCTGTACTCTGGAACACGTATGGTAATGGAAGAGGAGTGCTATGCCGTGCTTGTCTCTCAGCAAGGGTAGGAAGGCCACTTGAGAAGGATGATTTTGTTGATTGTATCTGGAATAAAGATTAATGTCACACCTAACCCTACGTAAGCATCGTATGATTACCAACAATACGCCCTTTCATTTTGATCTTCAGGCTTATTATAATCGAAAAAAGAAGACTTATTCGTTTCCTGTCTGTGGAGATATTGTTCGGCGCATTAAGCCCGTCACTCTGTCAGATGAGCTAAAATCACGATTCTCTCAAATTTCTGAGAAACAAGGCCTGTTAGCTGAAGCCAAATATGACCAAGCAGCTAAAGATGACCGTCTATTTGACTATCAGAAGTCCGGGGTAGCATGGCTCAAGGTCATTAAAAAAGGCATCCTCGCTGACGATCAGGGAGCTGGAAAGACCGTGACCTCATTAGCTGCTGCAAAGGAAATTAATCCTTCCAGCGTCTTAGTCATATGTTCCAAAACAAAGCGGAGTGAGTGGATTAATGAAATTCTTACATGGACAGGGGAAGAAGGGTATCTCCTCGAAAAATCAACTCCGGATGACTGGACCGGTTATATGGTCACCAATTATGCTCAGGCTATAATCCAAATTCCACAAGCTGATCTGGTCATAATTGATGAGGCGCACATTATTCGGAATAGAAAAACTCAATTATTCAAAGGACTCCGGAAGATAGCCAAGAGAGCCGAGTACGTTTTCCTGCTCACGGCATCTCCTACGGTTAATGCGATCTCTGACTTTTGGCCTTTGCTCTGCATATGTGACGAGGAGCGATTTAAATCATACTGGGGATTTGCCTTCCGGTTTTGTGAAATTCTCATGGAAGAGATGGGAATGAAAGTTATGAATACTAAGCCGGATGAAGAGGAAAATCTTAGGAATCTACTTAACCAGTATGTCTTATCAAGGGAAAGCACTGAGGACCTGCCAGAGCCTGAATGGGTCCAGATTGATTATGTTCTTTCTTCAACTCAGCGAGATCTATATGATCAAATGGATAAGACGATGGAGGCGACGTATCTCTCTGAGGATTGTTTAGCACTCACCTCACTATCTCAGATAACTCGTCTGAGGCAGATTGCATTACACCCGGCGCTTGTCTTCAAGGAATATTTTGGCAAAAGCAAGCTTCACCTATTACCTGAATACTTAGAGGAGTGGGAGGGGCAAACCCTCATATTTTCGCAATACGCCAAGCTTGCTATGATGACGTCGGATTATCTAAATCGTTATGGAATATCATCCGTTTATCTCACGAGCAAGCTCACAGATAAAGTTAAGGCTGAGACTCTCTCCCGATTTAAGAAGGGAGAATTTCAGGTCCTTGCACTTACTTATAAGCTCGGAGGAGAAGGGTTGAATTTAATGAATGCATCGCAGGTGATATTCTTGGAATATGCCTGGAACCCGGCAAGCATAAGACATGCCTATAAGCGTGTGTTAAGGCATGGTCAAACCAGTGACTGGATCAGATTCGTGATAATACACGCTGTCGATACCGTCGAGGATTTCATACGTGACATCCTCCGAGAAAAGAGCGCAGTTACATTAGATAAACTTCTGGAGAGAAAAAATGATTAATTATCAGAGACTTGTAAATCAATTACGGACGCTTCGGGCTGACCTTGATGAACAGACAATCACCCATGAGATACAAAAAATTGCTTTAACATCAATGATTTCCATATCAACAATTGCTGCCCTGAAGGTATGTATCGAATGGGCAGAGGAAGGATTGCCCATGCCATGGGAAGACCTTCAGATGGATTTTAAAAAGTTTTTCGGCGCAGATGAGTTATCAGAATTAGTATTTCAGGTCAGTACTGCTCTTAATATTCATCCGTTCAATGTCGTGAACCAGATCAGTGAGTTGCTCTATCCTGATGATGGGAATGACCATGACAAATTTAAAGATTTTCATTGATAAATAGTTTATAATCATCCTATTCCATGAAACGGAAGCAGGAGAAAACATGAAACAAATAGAAACAAAAATCGAAACTGGAGACTGTTTGGAAATTCTTAAACAATATCCAGACAACTTTTTTAATTTAATTGTTACATCGCCACCGTATGCTGACAGTAGAAGTAAAACATACGGCGGGATTAAACCAAATAAATATGTTGAATGGTTCTTGCCAAGAGCAAAAGAATTTCATCGAGTGTTAAAATCAGACGGTACGTTTATCCTAAATATAAAAGAAAAGGCGATTAATGGTGAGAGACATACTTATGTGTTGGAACTTATATTAGCCATGCGGAAACAAGGCTGGCTATGGACAGAAGAATTTGTATGGCACAAGAAAAATTGTTTTCCAGGAAAGTGGCCTAATCGATTCAGGGATGCTTGGGAGCGATGCCTACAATTTAATAAATCTAAGAAATTCAATATGTACCAAGAAGAGGCTATGGTTCCTATGGGTGATTGGGCCAAAACCCGATTAAAAAAATTGAGTAAAACTGACCGTACTCGTGATGAATCAAAAGTAAATAGTGGGTTTGGTAAAAATGTGTCAAACTGGATAGGTCGTGACATGGCTTATCCTACTAATGTGCTGCATTTTGCAACTGAATGTCACAATAAAAATCATAGTGCAGCTTTTCCTAAATCATTGCCGGAATGGTTTATAAAATTGTTCACAAAAGAGTACGATTGGGTACTTGACCCTTTTGTCGGCTCCGGTACTACAGCAGAGGTAGCTCAAAGCTTAAACAGAAACTCCGTGGGCATTGATGTTCTTTCTGAATATTGTAAACTTGCACAAAAAAGGACAGCCCAATATCAGTACAAAATATGCGAGGACGAAGCTGAAATTAAGCCCAATGAAGGAGGTGCTGACTGATGTTGATTCAGATAGACTGGTACAAAGATACAGGTAAATGGTATAGTGGCGGACGGGTCGAGATAGATCCCCTCCCATGGGAAGATGGAATCAGAGAGGCTATACTTGAGAATCAAAGGGAGCTTGTGAAGGGATGGGAAAAAAGATGTCATTACTATGTGGTGGTTAGTGACATACCTGAGTCTGAAGCCGATCCTAACTACCGGATGACCTATAGTAGGCTATATAAGCCTGCTGATTTCTTAAATTTGGAGAAAGAAAAGCGCAAAATCATTTGTAAAGGATAAAAATGAATCATTTTCAGAAATCTATGAGCCGAAAGAGAAGATCAAAGCGAAAGAAAACAATGTATTGCATCCATGCTCATAATTGTGACCGACCGGAGAACTGTCTTGACGGAGAGAGTTGCGCATTCATGGAGGTTGAAGAAAAATATATACCTCCTGACGATAATTGTGAGCATTGGATGGATAAGATTTGGGAAGGTAAACAATAGGGGGTCGGTTATCCGGCAGTCGTAAAATCTGGCTAAGAGGTCCGGTAGAATTTCGGTTAAATTGATTGCAGAGAGCACAGCCTCTTCCCTTAAATTTTTAAAATCAGGCTAACCGAGGTGCATCAGGTAGGGAGATTAGATCTGAACCTATGTCTGGACATTACCAAGATGAGAGGAGTATCTAATGAGCAAGTGTGAAATATGCGGTTACCAACCGCCATGTCCAAAGTGCGGATGTTATCCTGATGGAGATCCGGAGCCCACTGAAGAACAACTTAAGAAAGAAGCTACAGACGATGCTGAGCATAAGCATTATAGAAATGAGCACTATAGAAAAGCCTATTATGAAGAACAGGGATGGAAATTCATACCAAGGTCCTTTGTACCTCCGGGACAGCAGGGAGGGATAATAGAATGTCAAAAGTCAGAATAAATCCGGCATGGATAAGGGATAATCCCATGGGAGATGAATGCTCAACCTGCGAGTTCTGGAAAAAAGATGGGACTTGTGAACAATTAGCCGAGGCGCTTGAGACAGACATAGGAGTCATATCAGTAAAGCCGTCAAAAGGATTTTATTGGAGCATCTATAAGGGCGAGGTTTGAAAAGTCCGGCGAGGTTTGAAAAGTCGTGAAAGGTTTGAAAAGTCGTGAAAGGTTTGAAAAGTCTAAAAGGAGGTAGCAATGGTAGACAAACGGAAAGGTGATAAACACACAGATAAAGAGGCAAGAACATTCAACCTCATTGACCATCCTGATCTTCGTATGGACAGGAGGCATCCTGAGAACAAAAATGATAACCGCAAAGGAGAACGTCGGCAATCTATTCTTGAGAATGGTCGACGGTTCGAACCTATTGATGAAATTGATATATGCAAGCCTCTTGATGCACCCTATCTTCCCGGAGCAGCACACAGGTCAGGTAAGGAGCTTCAACCTATTAACCTGATCAAAGCTCTTGAAAAAAGTCTGGAGCTTCAGTCGCATTATGCTACGCTATTGAATCAATACGACATAGGTGAGCATATGATTTTTAATACAGTTGATAAATGGACGGAGCGACTTCGAAGACTTAACCCTGCACCCAAGAAATTTGGAGGATAGATATGAGAGATCAGAATGATATCAATACTGGAAATCATTCATGGAGAGCATTTGAAACACATGCAGAAAGGAATAAGATATATTGGTACTTAATTTGGGTTACTATATCTATGACTTTCATGGTCATCTATAGTTCTGTGATGCACTTTGTTTATATACCAGAATTACGCACTGAAATTCATGAGTCACAATTAGAAACGGATCGTTGGCATAACCGTGCTATTGAGTTAGATGTAGCTACCATCAAGCTAAATGCAGATATCATAGAGTACAGGGACGCTCTGAAATTTGAGAAAATATTTCTGATGTTTGCAAAGGCAAAAGATATCCTCGCATGTGAAGCGGAAGAGAAGCGTATAAGGGATAATCTTGATTTCTGCACGGAAAAACACTAAGGCTAATAAATGGTTTTTAGACAACGAAAAGCGAAATTGTATAACGGTCAAATTGTTCGGGCTGGGGATGAAGTTAGTTTCGTAAATTCTGACGGTAAGACGTGTGTCGGTGAGATTAAATATGATATCAATAATGATCCGAAGAAGTTATATTTCTGGAATGTCAGTCATGAGATCGTTGACTATCATAATGCTAAAAAAGTCAAGAGGATATGATGGCGAAGCAATCAAAGAAGAAAACTCGTAGACAAAAAGAAGCTGATGAATACCTGACGTGCAAATCGGAACGCACTCCAAAGAACCTCATTGCGGAGCTGAACTCAATGCCAGGAGAGCCAGAGTCAGAAGAGAAAACGATGAGGTTAATCAGAGTCATTAAGCAGACACATCTGAAGCATACAAGTATAGGACTCTATAAATGTCCGTATTGTAACGCTGAAGTAGAACGTACTCTTCGTAACGGTGACCGAACAAAGTCCTGTGGCTGCATGAAAAATAATTCAGAGAATATGAGGCCAGAGAAATACTATTTGGGACCATTATGCAATCAAGGTCATGATTATCAAAATACTGGCATGAGTCTGCGCTATAAGACAGATAAACGCTGCATCGTTTGCAGGAAAATGATAAACTCAAAGACCAAAGAATTTCACGAATCACACTATAAAAAGCATGACCGGAGTGAATACGTCTTAGTTTGCGTTCACTACACAGCATGCCTCGAAAAAATCAAGATCAATCCAAGATTTTTGATGGACTGCCCATGTGAAGATTTTGAATATAAAAAGGATTGTTACAAAGACGAGATACAGGAGCAATCTTTTGGTGGTGACACATTTAAGAGTAATTACAAAGATTATACTCCCACCAAGTCTGGTGGGAAAAGATCAGGAGGAACATGAATGGAAAATGTATTGAAGAGCATAGAGGATAAGGGACGGAAACCGGTCAACTTTTATTAAGAGGAGGCATGCAATGCCAAAATGCAAAAACTGTGGTCAAGAGATCAAGTGGGTTGAGATGGCAGATGGGAAGAAAATGCCGTTGGATGCCGACCCGGTTCAGGTGGTTCAGGTTAAGGAGGGAATCGGGCAGGTGATTTCCGTTCATAGACCTCATTGGGCTACATGCCCTGGTAATTCAAAATCAGCGTCATAGGAGTGAAATGCAGAATCAGCAAGCCGCATACGTTCGCAGAGTTTGTGATCGCTGAATATAATGACTGCGTTGAAGATCTAATGAATGAAATTTCGGAGGAGTATGGAAAAGCTGACCCAGACACGATTAAAGAAATTGCTACATTATGATCCGGACACTGGTATTTTTACTTGGTTAGTCGTCGATAGTAAAAGAGTGAAAGCTGGAGACATTGCAGGGTATATCAATTCTAAAGGTTATAGGCGTATTAAAGTTGATTATAGAGGTCATAATGCATCACGTTTAGCGTGGTTATACATGAAAGGTTATTTTCCAGAGCACGAGGTTGATCATGAAGATAGGATCAAGTGTAATAATAAATGGAAGAATCTACGTCATGTGACTCACTCATGTAATATGAAAAATGTAGATATTAAATCTAATAATAAATCCGGAGTCGTAGGTGTTTATTGGAATAGACGAGATCAAAGATGGCAAGCATCTATCAAGACAGCAGGAAAATCTAAACATCTCGGTAGTCATATAGACTTCATCGAAGCTGTCAAGGCCAGATGGAAGGCTGAGGTAGAGCATGGATATCCAGATTGTAATTCGACCAGCTCAGCTTTTAACTATTTGCAAAACTTTAATCATGCCTTCAAAATTTGAGCTTAAAGTATGTTTACAAGTGAGAAAACCTGTGAGAATATAGGAAGCGATATAGGAGGTGGTGATGTGCGTGATTTAATCGAAAAAGTAAACGAGTTCAGGGAAGAGGTCTATAATAGATCACGAAACGATGCAGCCAGAGATTCGATTATGCAACTAACTGATTTCATAAAAGAAATCGCACAACGATTAAGTGAGGTAGAAGACAGTGAAAGAGAGGCCTAGTGAAGAGTGAAGAAATTCATGTCATGCTTGAGAAGGTCAAGACAGCTAATATCAATGAGCTGAAGAAGATGCTAAAAGAACTTGCCCGAGCGAGTTGGGTTACTCAAGCAAGCAGGCTCAAACGGGCAAGGGAGGGGGTGAGATCTGATGGCGATCAAGGCAAAGGACGTTCTGAGATTTCGTAGGGAAACCGGGTGCTCGCTTGAAGAAGCACATCGCACACTCATGAAGAATGAGTTGATTAAGAGGGTCAAGACAGCTGAAATTCATGAGTTGAGGCAGATATTGATCGAAGTGATCCGGATAATCTGATGTGGCGATTCTTCAAAAACGAATGGCATAAGGAGAAAATTCTATGATAACAATAAGTCCTTCACAGATGCGTTCCATGGGCTGTCGTCAAAAATGGCAGTGGCAATACCGTGATGGATATCGGGCAATCATGCCAAATCATAATTTAGAGTTTGGATCAGGCATCCATGCTGCACTGGAATATTATTACACTCAAGTCTTTGGTGAAGATCATTCAGACCTGAGCCAATTCTTTTCTAACTGGATGGACCTGAAAATTGAGTCCATAAATTCTAAGTTCGACGATGAAGTTGAAAAATTTCATGACCTCAAAGACTTGGGCGTCACTATGCTTGATGGATACAGAAAGGAATATGAAGGCAAAGAAGAGGCTGAGTTTGAGGTTTTGGCTACGGAGAAAACCCTGAAGCGTAGACTTCCCCTTCCCATTCCAGGCACTGACAGGATGTCAAAGTGCTGGGTGATTGTTAGACTGGATGGGATCGTTCGATGTCTGAAGACAAACAAACTTTTTTCTCTGGAGCACAAGACTTTCAAGCGATTTGCTCCTAAAGAAATCGAGAATGATCAGCAATTCACAGCTCAAATGTGGGTCGGTCAGTTATATGCTGATTCATGTGGACTGGATGAACCGCTTGCAGGTGTCATATATAATGGGTTAAGGAAGCAGCGTCCCGGTCCAAGAGTAAAGGTTCCATTGTTTGAACGGCATAAAGTTTATCGTAACGAGCATGAGGTTCAGGCTTTTTTGCATAGAGCCTATTGGCAATATAGAGAATCCAAACATTGGAAAATCTTTGCAGAGCCAACTACCTTAGGATGCTCTCAATGTGATTTCAATGAACCATGTCTGGAAAAAATGAGAGGAGGTGATTATCAGTTTCTTTTAAATCATAACTACACGAAGAGGAAAGATAAGAAAACCAGATCTCCCTTCTCTTCATCTGAAAAGGGGAAAAATGAGGTGAAACATGGCAAAAGCAAAAGCAAAACTTAACATAACAACTCCACATGACACAGAGCATGCAAATGCCATAATCTATGGGGCTTCTGGAGCCGGGAAAACTCGTCTCTTAGGAACGGCGGTTGATTGTGAGCAAACGAGTCCTGCATTACTCTTAGATTTTGAGAGTGGGACCAGGACTCTGCGTGGAGTAAAGATTGACGTCATCAGACCTCAGTCATGGCGAGAGATACAGGACATATATGATTTCTTTATACACGATAACAAAAAATATCAGTCAGTTCTGCTTGATTCAGTCACAGAAATCCAGAAGAAATATAGTCTGGGAGTGATCATGGATGAAATGGGAGGAGATGAACTCAGTCATGCTGACTTAGGAAAAAATGAAGCTCCTAATAGAAAAGACTGGAATCGAACAAATTTGCAAATGTCAAAATTGATTCGGTCATTCCGAGATCTCGCTTATAATCCTAAGCAAGATTGCAGAGTTCATGTGTTTTTTTCAGCGTTAGAAAGTTATCGGGAGAAGAAGGATCTCATGTGTCCTACATTAAGCGGTGCATTAGGAGAAGACTGCGGCGCTATGGTTGATTTTCTATTCCGCTTATCCAGACAAAATATCGTCAAAGAAAATAAAGATGGAGAGGAGGTTAAAATATTAAAGCGATTTTTGCTCACTGATAGTCATATCAATGAAGATGGTATCCTTTATATGGGGAAAAATCGTGGAAAGGGAATGCCAAAGGGCATATGGGAGCCCACTATGTCAAAATTAATCGAATGTATTCAAAATGAAGGAGGAGGAGAAAAATGATCAAAGTCGTCATCATTGGAGCCGGACCAGCCGGATTATTTGCAGCTGATTATCTCCTGAAGCAAGGTGTCAAGAACATAATGATTTTGGAGACGGGAGAAGAACTCAAGGACAGAAACTGTCCGGAAGATCCAACATGCCGCTGTTCTAAGTGCAGCATACTTGAGGGAGTTGGAGGTGCAGGAGGATTCTCCGATGGAAAGAGCACGTTCTCCCTTACAAGGGGTACACAGATGGAGGAGATATTCGATCAAAAGGAAGAGTCGATCCTCTGCAAGATCAGGGAAATCATTGCCTATTATTCACATTTTTCAGGGATTGATTTTGAGCCAATAGGTCAAATACCTCCTGAAATAGCTGAAGCCGGATTCGAGATGGAGAGTTATCCGCTTAATCATCTCGGTACAGACGGCATTCAGAAATTTATAACCAATTATGTATCACATCTTCGTGAAGGAGGAGTTCTGATTAAGACAAACTGTCCAGTCTTGGAAATCAGAAAGAAGAAGGGTAATATCCCGCATGGATACCTTGTCAGATATGAAGATAGTCATAATAAATTCGGGTATCCTGTGCATGAGACCATTCATGCAGAGAATGTAATTGTCGCTACAGGCCTCCAGGGTACACCATGGTTAGAAGCCCAAGCACATGCGTTAGACATTCCATTGTCCAATGGACCTGCCGGATTCGGGATACGGTTCGAAGCACGGGCTGAAGTCTTGCAGCCACTATTTGACATCTTTTATGATTTTAAGATGACTTATCCATACTATTATTTTGATACAGTGCGGAAGATAGTATTTCGGAGCTTTTGCTGTAATGAATTTGGATTCGTGGTGAATGAAAATCATCGGACTCTTGGAATAAAGAATGTGAACGGTCACTCTTACCTGAATACAGATAGGAGTGCATTCTCTAACTTTGCTATCATTGCAAAACTGGATGCACTCAATGCTCAAGAGATGGTCCGGACCATTGCGAGAAAAATCAATAGTTCAGCCAATGGGAGTACGGTAGTGCAGAGGGTCATAGACTTCCTCGAATATCGGCCTTCAGAGCCATTTGATGTGCTGCTCAGAACAAATAAATTAGCCAGTGCAGGTGTCGACATAGGAAGATATATGCCTGTTCATCTCCGCAATGGATTTGTAGCTTTCCTCACTGATTTATCTGAGATCCTACCAAGATTTAATCCAGCACATTGCTTCATCTATGCTCCGGAGATCAAGTACTACGGACGAAAATTTCCGATTGACTTTAATACATGGGAGGTAGAGGACCATCCTGGTCTTTACGTCGTTGGAAATGCGTCAGGGTATCTGGACAGCTTCGTTTCAGCTGCCTTAACTGGTATCATTTCTGCTGAACATATCACAGGTAATAGAAAATAAAATGTGTTTACAAGCAAGAAAGCTTGTGACAGACAACTAAGGTTTATGACCATAAACTTTTAAAGGGAGATTAAAAAAATGGGAACACGAATTGAGACTGATTACGATGACGTCAATGAGTACATGGATGCTGTACCAAGGGGAGAATACATAGCGAAGCTTATTGAGGTTGAAGAGCAGGATAGTTCATCAGGAAATCCAATGCTCGTATGGGACTTCGAACTCATCGAAGAGTACAAAGGCTCTACTGTACGGGGATGGACATCTCTCCAAGAACATGCCTTAGGTGATGCAAGGAAATACTTTCGTGCTATCAAGAAGACCTGGAAGAGCGGAGATGATCTGGAGAAATTAGCACGAAAGTGCATCGGAAAAGTCAAAGTCAGGCTGGTTGTAGGAATCAGAACCACCCGTGATCGTGACTCTGGCGAAGAGAGGGAGAACAATAAAATCATTGGAATCTTCCCGGTTGATAGCAGGTCCTCTGCAAAAGAACAAACTTCTTCATCAAAGAAATCTCAAAGAGAAACCACAAAAGATGATGAAGATAAAGATGACATCCCCTTCTAATAGAGGTTTTTATTCTTAATAAGGGGAGAGACCTATGTTGGAGAATGCCTTATTTTATGCCGATTTAGGACTGTCAGTGATACCTATCTTCGGCATTATTGATAATCATTGTGATTGTGATGACGGTATAGATTGCAGTAATCCTGGAAAGCATCCGAGGGTAAAGTGGAAAATCAGTAGCAAAAAATGTTTATCTAAATCTCAACTCGAGGCATTGTGGGAAAAGCATCCTATCAGCAATGTAGGCATCGTGACAGGGGATATTTCTGGGATAGCTGTTTTAGACGTAGATGGTGATGAAGGTGTTGAGTCGCTTAGAAAAATTGGTATCAAACTTAAAGACTTGCCTGAGACACCTACATCAAAGACTGGCGGTGGAGGATATCACTTTATTTTTAAAATGTCCTCCATTGCCAAAACCAAAGCTGGTGTTCTCAAGAATGTAGATATCAGAGCTAACGGAGGGATGATCGTTGCTCCGCCGTCTATTCACAAATCAGGCAATATCTACACATGGATTGCAGGCAGAGCTTTAGGAGATGTCGATATAGCTGAATTTGATTTTTCCATTCTTGAGTCATCAGCGAATGAGAATAAGAAGAAGAAAAAGAAAAAGAAAAAGAACCTGTCGTGGTTTGAGGATTGTTTATCTGGTGTAGGCAAAGGGCTCAGAAATGACTCTGCTACAAGACTTGCCGGGAGGTATTTTTCTTTTGGGATGAGTAAGTTAGAAGTACGATTCATACTTAAATCATGGAATGAGGCAAATAATCCATCTTTACCTGCTTCAGAGATAGACACTGTCATTGAATCTATTGAGACTATGGAACAAGATAAAATTGGATCTCACAATAGTGACATGATATCCATTGCATTAGGAATTCATCTCGATTCAGTCAGTCGTATATCTGGAGATGAACCGCAGTATGTCCTAAATTTTGATGAAGGAAAATGTACTATGACAGTAGCACAGATGCTTAGTCCATTATTATTCCGGCAAAGCGTCGCTGAAGGAACAAATGTTCTCATCAGAAAGCTGTCATCAAAAACAACTCCTACGCATGATATGATGGCTCACTCAGTTATGAACTGTGCTGAAGACATAGATGCAGGGATTGAGGCTACCAATAGAGGAGAAATAATTGCCTTATTAAAAGACTTTATCAGAGGACAAAAGATCATACCTGACATGGATCAGGGAGATGAAATTCCTCATCATGGATCATTCCAATTTGAGGAAAAACTCTGGATATCGATAGAAGACCTCGTGCATAGAGGTGGACAAAAGTGGGGAATGAAGATTCCCATGAAGATGATGGCTCAACGGTTACGAGCTATAGGAATGGATAAGAAATCATTTAAATTTTCTGATGGAAGCAACAAAACTATGTGGAATATCGATCCAGACAACTTGAAGGAGGAACCAGGAGACGAATTAGATGAGTGATGAAATGAGGATTTACGGGCCGCCTGGATGTCTATCAAAAGATACTTGCTTGGCTTTTAGAAGAGGAAAACGACATTCAGGTCGAGTTACAACTATAGAAGAAGCTTACTATAGATTTAATCGCATACGAAGAAGGGATTCTGAAGGATGGAAATATTTATGGAATCCGGGAATAGAGACTCAAGTGATGTCGTTGATTTCAGAAGGTGTATTGCGGTTTTCTGCAATTGATCAAATCGTTATTTCAGGAATAAAAGAGACATATCAGTTAACGGTTGTATCAGGAAAATCAATCCGTGTAACTTATAAGCACCCATTCAGAGTGCCAAATAGTTCACCTAAAGCAGATGCTGAGGGATTCACCAAACTATATGATTTAGAAGCCGGGGATAAAGTGCTGTGCAGAAAATTTAAAATGCCGAGAGAGGAAGTCATAGAGTCTATTGAATTCTATGGAAAAGAAGAAACCTATGACATCGTCATGAAGTTACCGCAGTGCAATTATGTAGCTAATGATTTCATAGTTCATAACACTGGGAAAACTACATGGGCAGCAAAGAAAGCTGTCGAGTATGCTGAAAAATATGGAGGTGATCAGGTATCGATGTGCTCATTGACTAATACAGCGATAAAGGAGGTAGTAGATAGGAAGATCTCAATTCCAAGGAAGAATATAACGACGCTGCACAGCAGGTGCAAGAGGGCATTATTCGCTGGTCCTCCAGCAGAAACAAATATCAAGGCTTTTATAGATGAGAATAAAAAATGGTCGAGTGCATCCGGGAGTCAGCCATGCTTACCTTCACATATGGTTAGACATCTCCGTGATAAGAGCCTGAGTGAGGATATCCTCTCTGGAGGACAGATGAGTCTGTTTGAGCATGCACAGATATTAAGGCAGCAGATGATCCCTAAAGATCGATGGCCTGAATTGACGAGGAAGTTTTCTGAAGTCTGGGAAGATTGGTGCGAACAAACAGGCCAAAATGATTTTACTGGTTGGTTAGAGACCATCTTAAAAAATAACATATTGCCTCCACAAAAAGTCATCTTTGTCGACGAAGCACAGGATCATTCACCGCTTCAACTTGCGGTTGTCAGATCCTGGAGAGCAGAAAGAGTTTATTTAATCGGTGACGATGACCAATGCCAGCCTCATGAAACTCAAGTACTCACGGACAGAGGATATAAGCCGATAGAAGACCTGAATGAATCTGAGGATAGGCTCGTGACTTATGATAGGGCGCACTCTAATGTCATAGGTTTTAGAAGAGGATACTCATTTAAAAAAATTAAACATGAGTATACTGGGTATATCTATGAAGTCACAGCAGGGAAAAAATCTACAAAGACAACTGCTGGTCACATCTGGGAAGTGAGGTGGACGGAGGAAGCTAAATCTAAATATGTAGTATATCTTATGAAGAGGGATACTCGTTATAGAATAGGACAATGTTCATTGTTAAATTCTGAAAAATCACTTAATTTAGGTGTCAGAGCCAGAGCAGAAAAAGCAGACGCATTATGGATTCTACGCATCTGCGATTCTAAATTTGAATCCACCGAATGGGAGAGATTGTTTTCAGCTAGATACGGTGTCTTAGAGACATTGTTTGAGATTCCTATCTCTGAAAGAACCAATGGACTTTATAGAAGTAAGAAACATCTTGCGGAATTTTGGGAGAAAGCAAAAATATTAAAATATGATAATTTACCTGATTTATCAAATCCATTTTGGGTAAAAGGAGATAATGCACGCAATAAAAGCGGGGCTCAAATATTTTCAGTTGTAGCTGCTAATCTCTTCAGCGAAATTATGTCAGTCCCTGTCCATTCAGAAGAAGATGAAAGAAAAGTTGAGTGGTATCCTTTGACAGTGACTAAAGAAAAATATACCGGATATACTTATGGGTTAAATGTCAATTATTATCATCGATATGTCGCAGATGGTATTATTACACATAATTGTCTCTATGAATGGTCTGGATCAGTTCCCGGCGAGTTCTTCAAAAAGACAGCTAACCTGGTAGGTGAGGAAGTTCTATCACAGTCATACAGAGTCCCTCGCACAGTGTTTAAGGTAGCAAATCAGTTAGTCAAAAGAATAAGCCAGAGAAAGGATAAGGAATATCATCCAAGAGATTTTGAAGGATCGGTGAACTATCTTGATTATTCGATCTCCGACGCATATTATGACGGGAATCTTCCGGATGGATTGCTCGAAAATCCTGATGAGACGTATATGATCATTGCATCTTGTGCTTATATGCTTAACTCAATCATAGATAATTTAAAAATGAGGCGAATCCCTTTTCACAACCCATATAGACCAAGTATGAGCAAGTGGAATCCTCTCCGAACTTTCATACGTTGCATTGAGGCGTATGAAGTCGGGGACAGGATGTGGACTGGAGATGAAGCAGCGACATGGGCGGAGATCTTACGATCAAAGGATGTGTTTAATCCAAGGATGAAGCAGCGATTCTTAGATCTATGTATCAGCTTGGGAACTTCAGAAATCATGGAACGGGATATTGATAAATACTTTCTTAAGAGGCATAAAAGTCGCATCCTCAGGAAAGACATAACTTTCCTTAAAGAAGAGAAAGCCTATTCTAAAGAGTTTGATTGGGACTATGCATGGGACGTTCATGGATCTGGAGATTATAAACCAAGACTAATCGTTGGAACGGTTCACTCAGTAAAAGGAAGTGAAGCCGACAACGTATATATTTTTCCTGACTTATCTGCGGCTGGATTAAACGAATATCTCGGAGTCGGGTCTGATAGAATTCATCGGCTATTTTATGTGGGAGTAACCCGAGCAAAGAAAAATTTATTTCTATGCACTCAAGGCAGCCAATATCGAGCCATACAATGGGACTAAAATATATTTACAACCAAGGAAGTTTATAGTAGTCTTTGACTAAATCATCACTATAAAATTAAACCAAGGAGGACAATATGGAAGATGACAAAAACGTACTTAAGTCCAAAGAAGTGGCGGAGATTCTGAGAGTAAGTGTATATACGATCTATAATCTCCGGAGAAGTGGACGGCTGAAGGGTTTCACTTTAGCAGAGAAAGGACAATGGCGTTTAACCAGAGAAGAACTCGATACGTTCATGGAAGGAGAGAAACCTGAATAATGGAGAAGCCAACTGAAAAGCAGTTATATGTTGTATGGCTCGATTTGACATATGCTTTGGGAATATCAGAAGACTACATTCATGACGCAGAATCAGATCTGAAATATATGCTGGAGTCAAGGGACAAAATAAAAAATTGCTC
>Ga0208769_1000243_pt1 | contig 28964 bp, 30 predicted proteins | sample AntAceMetag02UKC_FD_184768 | JGI IMG/M metagenome (GOLD analysis project Ga0208769, IMG submission 184768) | Saline lake microbial communities from Ace Lake, Antarctica- Antarctic Ace Lake Metagenome 02UKC (SPAdes) (version 2) | ecosystem: Environmental > Aquatic > Non-marine Saline and Alkaline...
TTACTAAAGGCTATTAATGATCCAGAAGCTGAGTGGGACGACAGGCTTATGAAAGCAACTGATGCTTTGTTTAACTGGACTGAAAAATGATAAACCTAGATCCTTATGTAGTAGACTTCATTGCCGGAAATTGGCTCGTGTTGAGCCTCTTCCTGGGAGTGCTGAAGATCGTGGCAAGTATGACATCCTGGGTCGGTGATGATAAGGTGTATACATTACTGAGTGGTGTGTTAAACATGGTTAAGAAGAAGTAGTAAAAAGTGTTAGGGCACTTTATGATTCATTAAATGAATTAACTCAGGAGGGATTTTAAAGATGAAAATAGTATTTTACACGGATAAAAATTTTGAATACATGGCACAGTATTTAATTGAATCCTTAGACATACAAAATGTGGATGCTGACTTAGTATACTACACTCTAGGTTTTGACTCCACCATTATTCATTCCAGACTTATTAAAAAACCCTTTGAGTTAGATAACAAATTACCAAAATTTGAGTACTATAAACCAGGCATACTACTAGATGTCATAGAAAACACAGACACGAAGGAGTTTATATTCTTAGACAGTGATATAATAGTAGGTAAACGATTTGACCTAACTAAGTTCAAACATTCTTATGATTATCCATTAGCGTCTAGGGGTAACTGGGACCAGCCTTATGCTTATTTTGACTATAACCACGGTTCTAGGGAAATATTCAACGAGAATAAACTAAAGGAATACCTCGGTGTTAGGTCTAAGTCAATGGAGTATGTGTATAGTTGCTTTATGAGTGTTAATGAGAAGTGTGTCGATTTCTTAAAGGAGTGGAAATCTTTTTGTAATAATTCTTATTTACTAGAAAATAGGCAGAGTTACTATCCATTCCATGATGAGACTTCTTTTAACGTGTTATTACAGAAGCGTGGTGGAAGTGTTAATTATGGAAGAATTTATCTCAATACTTTATTTAGTGCTCCATTGGAATTTGTAGAAGACCATGAGCATTTTCAAGGAGATGTTTTTGGAGTACCTGTACAGTATTGTGGTGATTCATCTGAGGTAGTATTTTATCATGGGGTTAAGGCCAGGGGTGAGTTGGCGAGGGCTTTGACCTATCTAAGAAAAGCGGCAGGAGGCGGACGATGAGTAATATATTATACATAACGCCTCATTTGAGTACAGGTGGGTTGCCGCGTTATTTGGTCATGCAGGTTTTGGCTTCTCAAAAAAGAGGAGATGAAGTATGGGTAGTGGAGTGGAGTAACATTGCACCGGTTTTCAGGGTGCAGAAGGATGTGTTGAGGGAGGAATTGGGTGAGAAGTTAATAGAGTGGCCACAGGGCACTGGAGACAGTGTTAAGTATGTTGGCTTGGTTGGCTTGGTAAAGGAGGGTAATTTTGACACAATACACATGGCTGAGTTCCCAGAGGGATTCCTGCCTGATGAGAGTATAGACTTCATATATGCCAATAGCAGGGCTTATAAGGTATATGAGACTACACATGATTCAGCTTTCAGGCTAGAGGATAAAAAGACCAAACCTGATAAGTTCGTGTTTGTTAGTGACTACCATGCCGCGCTATTCGCTGAGTATGGAGTAGACATAGATATCATTCCTTATGTAGTAGAGAGTAAAGAGAGACCGGATAGGAGCGCGGCTCTGGAGAAGCTGGGACTTGATCCCCTGAAGAAGCATGTACTAAACGTAGGCTTGTTCACACCCGGCAAGAACCAAGGCGAGATGGTGAAGATTGCCTGTGCGCTATGGGGAGAGAGTGTGCAGTTCCACTTTGTAGGAAACCAAGCCGGGAACTTTAAAGACTACTGGGAGCCGTTAAATAAAACCCTGACTAGTAATTGCACCCTCTGGGGAGAGCGCTCTGATGTGGATACATTTTATGGGTGTATGGATTTATTACTCTTTACTTCCAAGAGTGAGTTAATGCCGCTGGTGCCTATTGAGGCACTCTCACATGGTATGCCAGTGTTGATGTACCAGGATAGTATATACGGCGGCAGGTTTGATGGATTGGTGGAGTGGCTTGGTTCTAGTGTAGAGGAAAATAGTCAGAAGGTGCTGGAAATACTGGAGCTGAGCAAAAAGTTAAACATTAAATTAATACACTTACTTACCAGAATAGAAGATAAACGAGAGCAGGCTTCTGTAAAGAGTCTGGAGAGAGTGCAAGACTATGGGATTGATTACATACAGTATATTAATAAACCCGAGGAAGTGTATCCTCAAGACATACCGGCGTTGCAGATACACAGGGAGAAGAAACCTGGGTATTATGGTGCATACAAAGCCTTCCGAGACGGAATTGAGACTTCGTTTGATAAAGACACAGACCTCTTGATTGTGTGTGAGTGTGACTGTATACTAGGAGTGGAGCCAGGTGAGCTTGCCGCGCTTCTGTGGAGGCTCAGTCGGGTTGACTTCGACTACCTTTCGTTAGGGCAGACGGAATGGTCGACCAGGCTTGGGGATATTACAGAAGAGTGTTTTTTAACTGATAAGATTATACTGGCACATTGTGTTGTATTTCCGCAGAAGTCACGGGATTTTATTCTCTCTCAGTACTCTACACTAGCTTGGGACTCTCCAGACCTCTGGCTTGATTATGCATTCACTGGGAAGAGAAAGGTTGTGTTAGAGAAACCAGTGGCGTTTCAGCACTCTGGATTTAGCCTCATAGACAAAGAAGAGAAGAGTGGGGAGTATAGAATAGCTGTAGAAGAGATAGAAAAAGAAAAAGAAATAGAGGGGTCTTTTAACTTTGAGGATATTTACAGTTATATTGTGAACACTCTTGATTATGGACACATAGTAGAAATAGGCGCATGGTTTGGAAAGTCCACTGCATTCCTGGCTAAGTTGGTTAAAAATAGCGGTAAGGATATAAGACTTGATGTTGTGGACACCTGGAAAGGCTCTGATGAGGTATGCCAAAACAAAACATTAAAGGAGTGTAATGTCTTTGAAGAGTTTAAAAAGAATATGCATGATAGGAAAGTCTGGGATACTATTAACGCCATGCGAATGACTTCTCTTGAAGCATGTGAAATCTATGAAGATAACTCTTTAGACTTCGTATTCATAGACGCAAACCATTCTTTTGAATCTGTGTCAGAAGATATAAGCAACTGGATTGATAAAGTGAAACCCGGAGGTATGATTGCCGGGCATGATTATATAGATGGATTTCCTGGGGTTAAGGAAGCTGTGAAGAGTATATTTGCGGATTCCTTTAATGTTACTGGATGGTCTTGGTATCATGTAAAAGATGGAGATAATTCAGAGAGTATTGATTTTACTCCTAAAGAGCTAATTAAAGAGAAAGTAATCTGTAACTATTCTTTCATAGATGGTCCGAAGGTGGATATAAGAACTGACTCAGACAAAGAATTTGATGTTGAATTTATTGATGAGGATAGTAATAAAGTTATTTATAAAGACAGACTAAAGGCAAATCACTGGGCTAGTGTTAACAGAAAATATTTCGTAAATTGGGCTATCAATGTTAGCTATAATGGGACTATAGTTAACTCTTTCACCCTTGATCTTAAAGGTAAGAAAGTTTTAATAAGTTTTGGCAGTAAAGCATTAGGAGATACTGTATCTTGGTTTCCTTATGTGGAGGAATTTGCACAAAAGCATTCATGCAAGGTAGTCGTGAGCACGTTTTGGAATAATTTATTCGAGAAGGAGTATCCCGGTATAGAGTTTATATCCCCTGGTGATAGTGTTACTGAGGTATATGCTGTATATAATTTAGGTTGTTATGATGAGGATATGTTGGCTAAGAATAAAAGAGACTGGCGTGAGATACCTATGCAACAGATTGCCACGGATATACTAGGTCTTGAGTATGTGGAAAAGCGGCCTAGGATTAGTATACCGGATTTACCTCGTACTCAAAAGAGAGATTATGTAAGTGTAAGTGAGTATAGCACCATGTTATGTAAATATTGGAATCTTGCTGGAGGATGGAAGTCCTTAGTGGACAAGATAAAAGAGAGTGGATTGCAGGTAATGAGTGTTAGCAAAGAAAAGACAACTTTAAAAAAAGCAAGGAGGTGCAATGGAAAGAGTATTGATGAGACTATCAGGAATATTTACTATTCAAAAGCGTTTATTGGGGTGTCAAGTGGTTTGGTCTGGTTAGCTTGGGCTATGAATGTGCCTGTTGTACTGGTAAGTGGGTTTACTAAAGAGTTTTGTGAGTTTGGAGAGTCTGAAAAAGTAAGCCGGGTCATTAATGAGAATGTATGCAATGGGTGTTTTAATGATGTGGAGTATTATTTCGATAGGGGTGACTGGAAATGGTGTCCTAGGGAAGAGGACTTTATTTGCACAAAGGAGATAAGTGTGGAGGACATATTTGATGGGTTACAGAAAGTATTGGGAACTGGTTAAGAGGGGTATTATATCATGCCGACACATTTAACAACGACTGTTGATGCGATTATCACGGCCAAGCATACTTATGTTGGTACTGATGGTGTGCATCTAGGAACAAGTGGTAGGATAGTGGATGATAATTCTACTATTGAGATTACGGAATTTAGCTCTGATACTAGTCTAGGAACCAGTGATAATATTCTAGTGACACAGAATGCGATTAGGGCTTACGCAAATAGTGTAATTAGTACTTCTGGAATATCTGGAACTAATGGTACTAGTGGTACTAGTGGTACAACGGGAACGAGTGGTACAACGGGAACTTCAGGTACCTCGGGAGTGAGTGGGTCAAGCGGTACCTCAGGAGTTTCAGGAAGTAGCGGTACCGCCGGGACTTCTGGTACCACAGGTACAAGCGGAACTTCGGGTGTGTCTGGTACAAGCGGGACCTCTGGGACTTCTGGGACTTCTGGAGTAAGCGGAACTAGCGGAACATCAGGAAGCAGTGGAACGAGTGGACTCAGCGGTAGTAGCGGGACGAGTGGAACCTCGGGCTTGACAGGTACAAGTGGGACCTCCGGGGTGAGTGGAACAAGTGGAACAAGTGGAACTACGGGCACTAGTGGAACGAGTGGGGTGGAAGGCACCTCTGGTACTTCTGGAAGCAGTGGAGTGTCGATAGTAGCAGGTGGGTTTGCTTTCACTTCAGGTACTGCATCAACATCATGGGCCGTGACTCACGGGCTTGGGAAGAAGTATGTTACTGTTAATGTATATGATAGTACTGATGTGGCTATAACCCCAGGTAGTATTACTGTTGTGGATGATAATAATTTAACCATTGCTTTTAGTAGTGCGGTGAATGGTTATGCGTCAATAGCTGCGGGTGGAGGAGATGCGGGTGTTGATGGAACTTCAGGGACTAGCGGAACAGCAGGAACCTCAGGGACTAGTGGAATAGATGGAACTCTTTTTGGTTCTTCAGGTACATCGGGTACTACTGGGACTAGTGGAACTTCAGGTACTTCAATATTGACAGGCGCTTATGTATTTACACAGTTAGGAACGTCTGATACTTGGGAAGTTTATCACAATCTTGGATACAAATACGTAAATGTGGAGGTTTTTAACACTTCCCATGAGGCCATATTTCCTGAAGCTATTACGATGGTGGATACTACTCATTTAACTATTACTTTTAGTACTGCAATAGCTGGGTACGCAAGTGTAGTGAGCGGCGGCGGGACTTCTGGGCTAGGTTATTCTGGGGTATGGGGAAGCTCTACTGTTTATATTACTGGCGATGTTGTTTCTACTGTGGCTGGAACAGCTTGGGCATGTTCTACTACACATACTAGTGGAGCAGGTACAGAACCGACAAGCGGAACTGATTATACGACGTATTGGGATTTATTTGGTGCAAGTGGTACTTCAGGTACGTCAGGAACCTCAGCAACGTCCGGGACTAGTGGAATAAGCGGTGTGTCTGGAAGTAGTGGCACAAGCGGTACTACCGGGACTAGTGGAACCTCTGCAACGAGCGGAACTAGTGGTACCTCGGCTAGTGATGGCACATCAGGTAGTTCAGGCATTAGTGGTAGTTCAGGCACCAGTGGGAGTTCCGGTACTAGTGGAACTAGTGGAACTAGTGGAACATCGGGAGCGTCCATATTAGCCGGTGCTTATGTTTATACCCAGATAGGTACGGCGACTACGTGGACTATTTATCATAATCTTGGGTATAAGTATGTAAATGTAGAAGTGTTTGATACCTCTGGTGTAGTTATCATACCTGATACTATTACCATGGTGGATACTACTCACTTGACTATTACCTTTGGCGGCGTTGCAGTGGGTGGCTGGGCTAGTGTAGTGAGCGGCGGTGGTGAGGCCGGTTTGGGATATGAAGGAGTATGGGCTGATGCAACTGTGTACTCCGCCGGTGATGTGGTTAGTACTATACTAGGCACTGCATATATATGCTCGACTTCGCATACTTCTGGGACAGCTTACGAACCTCCAAGTGGGACCTCTTATGAGACCTACTGGGATTTATTTGGCGCGAGTGGAACGAGTGGGACTAGCGGGACGAGCGGAACCACGGGTACTAGTGGTACGTCAGGTACATCAGGAGTGAAAGGAGATACTGGTACAAATGGAACATCTGGCACTAGTGGGATAGCAGGAACGTCAGGAACTTCAGGGACTGATAGCACTAGCGGAACAAGCGGTACTAGCGGGATTAGTGGTACTAGCGGGATTAGTGGTACTAGCGGTACTTCTGGTACTAGCGGTACATCAGGTACTAGCGGAGTGGATGGAGACGTAGGCGCGGCCGGGTCTTCTGGTACATCCGGTGAAGATGGTGATACTGGAGCTGCTGGAATAAATGGTACATCCGGTACTAGCGGAACGGCGGGTACTAGTGGAGTAACAGGAGATGGTGGTACTAATGGAACGAGTGGGACGAGTGGAGTTTCTGGTTCGGCTGAGTATATATCATATGGAACCTCTGCTGAGGTGGCTATCACTGGTGGGATTATCAACCTACCTGATTATACTACACAATGGATAAAGATATATGAAGGGGATAGTTCTATATTTACTAATATCTATCCTCATGTACTTACTACCCCCTGTGAAGAAGGGTTTAAAGTGTTTCTAACTTGGGCTGTTACTGATCCTGGAGGGGATACTCCTATTATGAATACCGGAGGTAATCTTAGAATACCGGGTTCGTTCACCTTTGATGGGCATTATGACTGTGTAACAATGGTGGTTGGCTCTGACGAAAATTGGATTGAAGAGAGTAGGAGTAATAATTCTTAAGGAGGTTTTATTATGTGGAAGATTTTTTTAATACTATGCTTACTCCTGCCTACATTCTCACTGGCTAATGAGGGTGATCCTGTGCTGGAGAATATTGTTACAGAAGGTGATATATTAGTGGGAGGGAGTGTGGGAGTAGGGACCCCAGCTCCTAATTATCCTATTGAAATTATTCATACTACGGATAAGTCTTTGCTTTATATTACTCAGTCGAAGAATAGTGGAGGGTCTAGTAATATTATTGATATAGTAGATGATAGGGGGTATGGTGGTGTTAATTCGGGTAGTTTGATATACGGATACGCTTGGTGGAGTGGTACAGAAACAGGTTCCTTTTTAGATTTTGAAACCTTTGATGGAGGTGGGTATACTAGTAGATTCTGGGTTGGGCTGGATGGCAATGTTGGCATCGGGACTGCTGGTCCTACTCAAAAACTAGAAGTAGCGGGGACTATTTACTCCACCTCTGGTGGGTTTAAATTTCCTGACGGGAGTACACAGACCAGCGCAGTAAGTGGATCTACTAGTGCTAAGTGGCAGGTTGTTTCTCCGTCCGATAGTGTCACAACTATTAATACTGCATTAAGCACAGGAAACCCGGTATATTTTTCTCCTGGGACTTATACCCCAACATCAGATTATATATGTCCTAATGTGGGACAGTTAATCACTGGAGCTGGTGTTACCAGAACTATTATAAGTGTAACGCATGCAAATATAGCCGGATTTACCAAGGGTGTGTTTTATTTTTCTTCTGGCGAGAATGGTCCGGCTTTAAGAGATATGAGTATTATTTTTGAGCAGCCCCAAGATCCCGCTACTGTTGATAACTTATATCAGTATAAACCAGCTGTGTATGCCCAAGCTTGTGCTAGATTTAAGATACAGGATTTACGTATAGAAAGAGCTTGGGATGGTATTGACATGAAGGCTGTTGGTACTACTAACTCAGGTGGAGCCTTTATTAATAATTTAGAAATGAGCATGTTCAGAGTAGGTATCGACATAGCTGGTGCGCTTGATACTATTAGGATTAGTAATTTACATATATGGCCCTTTGGTAATGTTAAGGCATTAGGCCTTAGGCCGTATATGGATGATTCGGATACTATTGGTATTAAGTTTGGAAGAGGTGACCAGAGTTTTATAACTAATTATTTTAGTAATTGTTATTGTGCTATTTATTTGTATAACGAACCCGCGATTGCTATGCCTGGTACTGGACGGATTACTGTGTCTAGTGGTAGTTTTGAACGTGGGTATGCTTTGCTTAGTACTTCTTCCTCCGCTATTGCCTTATTTGATTCATGTTCCTTTAGTTATTCTTTGGTAGGTACAAATAGTATAGCAGCCAATGGAGGGAATGTGAATATAACAAATTCTAGATTTGCTCACAATAACGCAGGAGCCTCCGAACCTATGATTACTATGAGTGGTAATGGAAATATGAATATAAGTAATTGTCATATGTATAATACGTCACATGAGAAATGGTTATATGCTACTGGTGGTGATGTTATGTTGAGTAATAACTACTTTATAGCCTATTCCTCAGTGTATAGCTCTTACTTTATTGACATTTCGACCGGTGCATTGATTACTATGACTGGAAATAGAGTAAGAACTTTAAATGGATCTGGTAATAATAAAATACTGGATGTAAATGTAGTGTCTAATAATCATAACATTACTGGAAATACTTTTAGGGGCTGGACAGTCGATTCTCCTTCTGGTGGTTGGGGTACTAGTGTGTATGATAATAATAATTAGTAAGGAGATTAATTATGAGGATTTTTCTTTTAGCTTTGATCGTGTTCTGTTTCGCAACTCCTGTCTGTGCCGCTGAGGGTGATCCACTCCTGGCGGGTATTGTCGGAGATGGAAGCGCTCTGTTTGATGTACCCACTGCTACAGTATCTCAATATGCGGAGAAGGTTTATACCACGGGTACATACACCTCTGCGTCGACATATTATCCTATGTTTACTTCGGTGTCTCCTGATGGAACTTATGTGGTTCAGTCACCTAGAACTGATATAGGACTTTCCTATGTGCCTTTTACTGGGTTGCTGTCTGTGGGAAAGATCTCCTCAACCTCAGGAGGAGTGGTTTTTCCTGACGGGACTACACAAACCACGGCAGCAACTGGGAGTGGGGTTAGCGAGTGGACCCTGAGTGGAGATGATTTGAGTACAGATAATGTTATCGTGGGGAGAACATTGGTGGAGTTTGCTTCCAGGATTGATGGAACTACTGCACAGAGTGTCGATCCAGTTTATAATATTACCACTGGAGGGAATAATTTTGAGTCTATGATGGGGACTAGGAGTGCTTATACTTCTGACAGAACGCCTATGTTGCAGATGACTAAATATATGGGGAGTGCTGTTGGTGGAGGTATCTGGGACGGAGGTGTGTTGCAGCTTGTTGGATATATGAACGATGCTTCTAAGGAATTTATGAGTATTTCTACTACTACCTTGGTTAATAATGCTGATCAGGGGACTAGCGGTGTTTGGGTAGGAGGCCGATGGCAGGAGGGCGTGGCTACACATAGTAGAGTATATGCAGGACCCGGGACTAACTCTTTTGTTACTTGGAATATATCAGTAGATACTACCGCAGGATCGCCGCCTAATCAGGTTATAGGTGTTGAATATGATATGAAATCTTTAACTGATAATACTAAGATGACGGTTTTGGGAGGTGACTACTATCCCAATAGGGGCAATTATGTAGGTATTTGGATAGTCAGTGGTGATACTGCCGCGCCCGAGGGATATCAGACAGACTGGGCTATTGGTATTGGTAGTGGAGTGGCAAAAACTGGTGGATTAAATCCTTCTGCACATCCAGATAAATCGGGATGGTATTCAGGTCTGGTGGTCACTGCTAATACCCTAGTGCCGGGTGCGGGTAATGAGGCGATCTGGTTACAGGGTGCGAGTAGTACTACTTACGATGCAGACGGGATTAGGTTGACAGGGTATCATATAACAGGTATGAGTTTTTATGGTGCTACTGCTGTGGCCGGAATTACTTTTGATGGGAGTACTTGTACTACTGGGCTGAATTTTGATGGAGGTACGTTTACAAACGGGACCGCGATTCAGATGGGTAGTGCTAATTATATCTGGTTTGGTGATGAGAAACTGTGGCGAAATGGGAATGATCTTTATTGGGGATTGACTAAGTTGAATTAGTCTAAGAAGGAGGGAATGATTATGTGGAAAGTGTTTGGTATTATTATGGTGTGTGGTATGTTCTTGTGTCCGGCGGTGTGTGCAGAAGAGTCCAGTACAGTTAATCAAGTAGTGCAGGAGGTGGTTAAGAAATTCTACCAGGAGGAGCAGGGTAATAAGGTTACTACATTTAATTGTATAGGATTGGGGAGTGCATTAGACCAAAGTATAAGGGCTTTTCAGAAAGCTCAGTTGGATGAGAGTCAGCCAGAGGTGAAATAGGAGAAATAATATGAACTTCAAGTTAATAGCGTTGAATATCAAGCAGTTCTGTCCTGGGTTGAGTATTCCGGTAATAAAGCAGCGGATTAATGTACGGTATAAAGAATTGGTGGAGAAGGAAGATTGGGTATTTTTGAATAACTCTGAGGTGGTGACACTACCTGAGAGAGTATCTAATGGGAGTACTGAGTCTTGTACTGTCACATACGGGAGTGATGGGATTACAGGAGTGGGCACGACCTGGGGCGCGGGTTTGGTGGGTAAGATGTTCCGGTTTGGTGATGATCCGCAATTTTATAGAATCGGAACCAGGAATAGTAATACTTCTTTATTACTTGAGAATATCTATGGAGGTGCGGGCGCTGGAAGTGGGCTGGACTTTGAGTACTGGGATGAGACCTACGCTCCGGTCAGTAACGAAATAGGCAAGATCACTGGGATTGTGTACCAGAATAGGTTGCAAGAGAAGAGTCGGGAGTTTATACAGCGCCTTGATCCTGAGAGGTCGAGCACAGGGAGTCCGGTTTATTATAGTGTGGTGGATAGAGCTAGCCAGGGCGGGGCTACGGAATTTGACGTCTGGCCGGTGCCTGATGATAATTACGGAGTACGAGTGTATTATAAGAAAACAGTGGATGAGTTAAGTGCGAATGCTGATGAGCCTGTTTTTGACAGTGGGCTTATAGAAGCGGGTGCGTTGTGGGACTGCTACAGGCTAACGTTCGGGCTGACTCAGAATCCCGCGTTTATGGGACTTGCCCGGGATGCGGCAGTTGAGTATCGTTCCATGCTAAGGGATACTATCATAGAGGATATGGAAAGTAGCTCTATGCCTGGGAGAGTGCGTGATGTTATGCATGAGGGTACAGGTATATATAATGATGAGTTCATGCTGAATAGAGGTATGGGCTAGAGGGGAGGTTTGTTATGTTGGTTAGTATTATACTGAATAATATACAAAAGACATTACAGACTACTGGAGTGTATAGATCTAGTACCTTTGTCATGAAAGGGATTAATGAAGGGATGAAGTTGACTAGTTATTTGACCTTCTATGATGAGAGGAAGAAGAGTCTGTCGCGAGTGGGCACGAGGAATATTGTGGATTTGCCCAGTGATGGGGATGCTCAAATGATTAGTCCTATATATGTGAGTAATGGAGTCTCAGGAAATAGAGTTAACCCTGTGAGGATACTTGACTTTGAGTTATCTGACGAGCAGTGGGAGGGCGTGGTGGATGGCGCGGACTCTCTTTATTATATCTTGCTGAATCCGGTGCACTGTCTAGAGATGGAGTTATTGTGTAGTCCGATACAGAATACAGGAACTGTTGCATTGGATATGGTGGGTGCGTATGTGCCTGGAGATGTCGCAAGTGGTGACACTATGGACTTTCCTGAACAGTATGCAGAGGTGCTGTACTTTTATGGAATGTTCTACTGTTATGTGAGTATGCCCGGGATGGTGGAAGAGTGTCTTGAGGCTTATAAGAGTTATATAAGAATTGTGAATCTCATGGTTGAGGATCTTGCGAGTCGGTTTCCCTCGGATCAGGGGGTGAAGCCGGTGCCTGTTGAGTTTAATTATGATACAGTGACTAGATTTAATATGGACGGTAGGGACAGGCAAAAGGATGAGGCTAGTGTAACTCAAGGAGCTTAGTATGAAAGCGATTGATTTTGTAGAAGAGGTAGCTGAACTGCTGAGTGAGGATTTTACTTACAGCCCACAGTGGACTAAGGCTGAGTTGTTTAAAGATTTGCAAGTGGTGCTGTGGCTGTTTGGAGAGTTGACTCAGTTAGTGGATAGATGCGGAGTGGAGCTGGTTGATTATCTGACTGGCGAGGTTGATTTACCTGATGGGTTTGGTCAGACTTACTTAGGACAGTACTCACAAGAGATGCTGGATATTGTTCCACTAGGAGAGAGTGAGTTCCTGGATGAGGACTGGATGGCGGATGGGGCGGGTGATCCTAAGGGTATGTTGGTGTGGGGCTCGGGAGATAGGAGCAAGGCGCGGTTTGTGCCCAGGCCGAGTACGGTGGAAGTGCCTGCGGGTGGTGGGACTGGCATTGCGTCTTTGCTTATTGCGGATTCCGGTGCTAATGTGTGGGCTTTGCTTAGTGTAAGTGGGGTGTTGACTACTGTCTCTTCGGCAGGTGTTGCGGATTCTATACAGGTGATAGAAGGATATGGGGCTTATTGGGACCTTGGTATTACAACGAGTGGGGAGTTGACATTGACTGCTAGTACTTCTACTACTTCTAGTAATCTTGTGTTGAATAATTCAGTGGTAGATGGACGTGCTTGGTCGGTAGTAGCGGGCCTTGAGGGAGTGCTTGTTACTGACATAGCTCAATGGGGACCAGGTCTGTGCACCGGGGTTATTGTTACGAAGGCTGGAGTTGATGTTTATCAGACAGGTAATAGTGATTACGGCATTTTGGTGGATGCTTATGCTACTGGGAGCGCTACCACGCCTGATCATGTTGTGAAGATGGACCGGGATTATGGATTTGTGCAGTATTGTGGACAATACCTGGGGCAGGGTACTTTCTGGTATAAGGGGCTACCGCAAGAGGTTTATTCTACCTATAATGAGATGGTTATTAGTGCTGGGTTACTCCCAGTGATTAAGCATGGAGTACTAGCGCGGGCCTTTAGTAAGGACTGTGATGGTCAGGATAAACAGAAGAGTAAGCTACTGGGGAATTTGTTTATCAGTGAGTGCTATGCGATTAAAGATACCTTTGGTAAGAGGTGGTAAGGATGATATTCGAGAATTTTAGTCTAGGCTGGCAGAACCGCGCCCGGCAGGAGTTGATGAAGGATGAGGCGTTGTTCAGGTGCGTGGATTTGTCTCTACTTGAGCTGGGTAATTTGAGGTGTATTAGGAATAATAAAGAGGAGTCTTTTTTCAAGGGGCAGGGGTATACTAGTGAGGTGTATAATATATACCAACTCGATGTGGAAGGGAGTAGTACTAAGTTGATTTATTATACTGTTGACGGGAGTCTGTATAGGTATAATAGTATTACCAATACCGCGACTGAGTTGAGTTCTGGTATAAATGAGAAGAATGTGAGCTATGCCTCGTTTAAGCCTTTGCTTAGTATTATTACCTATGTGTATATCACAGATGGCACGACTATGCTGTGTGACACGGGTGTGCATTCCTACACCTGGGGCATTGATCCGCCGCAGAATCCACTCAAGGGGTATATGTACGGAGATGGTGGATCGTTGATTGCTGGTGATTATACCTGGCAGTATACATTCTATGATGAGGATACCGGCGCGGAGAGTGATCCCTGTCCGTTGATGGGACCGGTTACTGCGGTGGATGATGACAGTGCTGATGTTAAAGGTATTGAGATTTCTGCCAATGCGCGGGTGACTAGTAGGAGACTGTATAGGAGTTTGGTGGATGGAGGGAGTCATTACCTTGTGCGAGATATTGGAGATAACGTTACTACTTCTTTTATTGACGTGGATGCAGATACTTCTTTGACTACCTTGATGGAGACAGATCAAGGAGTGCCGGCTACTTTTGGTAAGGTGAAGAATTTCCAGAATCGGCTTTTTGGTACTGTTAATGATTCATATCCTAATAGAGTGTGGTATAGTAGAGGGAGTAGGCCGGATAACTGGCCGAAGGAGTATTATCTAGAGATTGGCACTGCTGATGATAGAGTGTTGGATATGTTGGAGTTCGAGGGGACTCTGTTCTTCTTGCAGACTGGTGCTATCTCAGGTATGTATGGGACTACTCCTGATACCTTTGCCTGGTATAAGACTAGGAGTCATATGGGAGTGGCAGGTAAGTACAGCGCAAGTGCCGGACCTGATGGGGTTTATTTTCTCGGATATGATGGCGTGTATCGGTTTGATGGAGTTAAGAGTATGCGGGTGAGTGAGCAAATCGGGCAGAGTTTTGGTAAGCTCGCTAAGACTTGGGTGCCTGTGGTGGATTGGGATTCTGTTGTGGAGTACTGCCGGAGTTGTTTCCTGAATGGTGTGTTCTATATCATCTTGCCGATGGTGGATAGTGATGGGATTAAGAGTAATACAGTGTTTAGCTATGACGTGTTTCAACAGCTGTGGACTGAGCTTGGTATGGATCTGGATTTTATATACTCAGATGTAGGCAGAGGCAAAGTGTATGGTAGTATGTACGAAGGGACTGGGTATAGTGTCTATGAATTGCTGGAGGAGAATAGTTTACTTAATTATTACAATGACCCAAGTCCGGAATTTGTGACAAAGTGTGTGGAGTTTGGCCGCGCTAAGGATGGGAGTCGCGTTAAATGGTTGAGGAAGTTTCGCGTTGAGGCTGTCGGGGATTGGACTCTTTATTTTTATGTAGATGATGTGTTGAGGTATACTAAAGCATTAACAGGGTTGACTAATGCAGATAAGTATATATGGTATGACTTGGATGATAATATAAAGGGGTTACAACTTTATGTGAGGGGAGTGGCAGGAAGTGGTAGCACTCCTGTTAATAGATCGTTTTCTAGTCTTGAGGTGGAGTAATGAGGTGGAGTAATGAGTGGACTTTATAAAGTAGTAGGGAGTGACCCAGCAGACTTGCAGGCAGAGGTGAATAGGATTTTTGAGATTGTGTCTAATAGGCTGGATAAGATTGAAGGGTTTAGAGGAGAGCCTGAGGTGTGGGCGCGGCAGGTTAATAAAGGGGATATTGTGGTGGACTCATATAGGGAGGGAATTGTGTTAAGAGATGAGTTAGATCCTCCAGGGTATTGGAGAATTACAGTGGACAGCACGGGTACTTTAACACAGACTAGTCTAGGAAGGGAGTATAAATAATGGGCGAGGCAATGTGGGGCGCGGCAGCAGAAGCAGCAGTTGGTGTTGGATCAGCGATGTATGCCAGTAGCCAGGCCGGTGATCAAGAGGAGTATATGCAGGGCTTGGTGAATCAGGGTCAGGGTAATAGAGACTTGATAGAGGGGATTGATAGGTATTTCCTGGGTGGTGGTAGAGCTAAGGATTATGATGTTCCTGGGTTTAGTAATCAGTTTGGACAGCTGGATTTTATGAGGCAGGAACAGGAAGGGCTGGTCGGACAGGAGATACGAAAGGCGCAGCAACAGATCGAGGACACTATGCCACAGGGAGGCGCTAAATTGCGGGCGCTGGCTGAGTTGAGTATCAAGAGTCAGGATGCTAAGAATAAGATAAGCAGGGAGTGGGAAGGTAAGAAGAATGATCTTGATGTGCAGTTGACTAATCAGTATATGCAGGGTGCGATGGGGCGGCAGAGTGGAGTTAGTCTTAACACACAGTATGCAATGGGTAACCAGAATTTGCAGAACAGCCAGAAGATGATGTCCGAGATTGGTCAGGGTCTTGGGAGTTTGGCGGGGAGTCTGGGTAAGCGCAAAAAACCTAAGTATGAGTATACTCCGCCTAAGTCTCCAGGTAGTGCTGACAGTACATTAGACTGGGATGAGGCTAATAACGAGGATTACTGGGATTTCTCTGACGGTAGGTAAGATAAGAAAGGAGCAAGAGATGAAATTTGCAGGACCGAGTATGGGTGCCGCGATAGGCTCCGGGTTTGCACGTGGAATGGGAAGCGTGAGGGAAGAGACGGCCAAGGATGAGAGAGCTAGGGATACCTCAGCTATGGCTACGTATACTAAATTGGTACAGAGTGGTGAGTGGGAACCAGTTGAGGCTAAGAGTGGAGTGCCTGATGGTGGGGTGTTGAGAGTAGGGAATGTAGGGTTTTTGAAAAAAGTGCAGAGAGCACAGGGTGTTAGTATTAAGCAAGCACGGTTGGACTTTGACAAAAAGAAGTTTGGGTATACTCAAGGGAAGGATGCTTATGATAGACTACATCCAAAGACAGGTGCTGGAAAGGTATATGAGAATATTAAAACTGGTGATAGGAAGATAGTTGGGCCGGGTGAGTTGCCGCCGCCCGGGTATTATAAAGAGACTACCTTTAGTGTGCCGCGCCGGGTCGACTCTGCGGCTCAGGCTAGTACGAAGAGTGCTATCAGTGGGATTGATAAGAAGCTCGCGGATGTACGGAGTCAGCTACGGTCTAAGAATATGACCTTTATAAAGGGTATGCCGCAGGAGAGGATAGAGGGAAATGAGACCTTTGAGGGATTACAGAAGGAGAGTCAGCGGTTAGGGGATGAGGAGAAGAGGTTAACTATTCAAAGAGCACGATTGAGTGGAGAGTTAAAAGACCCATCGGCAGTGGGAGGGAGTGTAGGGAGTAAGGTATTAGAGGGGAGTCCAGTTGAGGATACTGGAGAAGGTATGATAATCCCTGAGGAGACTTGGAGGCAGGTGGGTAGAGACACTAGCCTGAATCCTGCGATACGGAAGAGAGCTGAGGAAGAGGTTGCCGCGTTCGAGAGGCGCAAGCCGGGCATGTTGCAGGGTTTGGTGGATATGGGTAAGATAACCTGGGAGTTGATACTGACAGATATTATTAATAAGTATGAGGCAAGACCACAGAAGATTACCAAGCCGGGGTTTATTAAGAAGTAGGAGGGTAGTGGTATGGGTAGATTGAGAGAAATGGGTAGGAATTATACTTCGTGGGATTTGCTCCTACTGGCGGCGCGGAGTATCGGCGAGAATCTAGTCAAGAAGGTGGACACAAAGGGGAATAAAAAGAAGTGGGAGGGTATGTCTGATGAGAAGAAGAGAAGTATACTAGATGAAGGTATGTGGGATTCCTTCGCTGGTGTGGGTGGCGGGATCGCCCAGAAATTATCTGGCCCTATGAGGAAGAGTGCTACTGTACTAAAGCACGCTATGGAAGATAAGACTTTAAGAGCGGCGGGCAAGGAGTTGGGCATTGGCACTGAGGGAGTGCAGGATGTTAGTGGTAAGATAGTACGAGAGATGGGTGAGCAGGTCGGGAGTCAGGCTGGGTGGATGCGCAAGATTAAGAAAATGTTCTTGAGTGCCGCGCCATTGAGTCCTGAGACTGTGTACGCACTGGAGAAGACCGGCGCTGGCCGGAAGATATACAGGATTATGGATCTCGCGGACCAGAGTATGAATAGGTTTATGGTTGGTGAGGTTGATAAGTTTATGCAGTCTTTGGGGAAGATCAAGGCTGGGAGTGTGTCGAGTAGGCGAGTTGGGAGAGTGCTAGATGGGAAGCTCGATGTTGGTCAGTTGTCTAAGGAAGAGACTAAGTTGTATAAATTCCTCTCTAAAAAGTTCGACTTCCTGATTAATAAATATGCACGCAGTTCACTTGGCACAGATGCTCGGTATAAGAAGATAGCCAGTGCAGCTAGTGCTGATAAGAGTCCTATGGTGGGTGTTAAGGACTTGGGGAAGGGTCTTAAGAGTAGGTATGACAAGCAGGTCGGGCAACTTGCGAGGTGGCTTGGCGGCAGGTCTTTAGATAAGCTCACTGTTAAGGATAAGACTATCTTGAAGAAGATGCGGGGTGAGTTGGATTCTATTAAGCACAAGGGATGGCTGGAGGGGTTGGATCAGACTGAGAGGGAAGTCTACTCTCTTATGAAGAGGAAGGTTAAGAACTATCTGCCTCATATATTTGACAGGGAGGAGTTGCTGAAGGGACTGGAGTCTGAGAAGGTCGTGTTGAATACGGCACTTGGGAAGGCCGTTGATGGTAAAGAGATTAATAGGATCAAAAGGAGACTCATTAGTGTAGAGGGCAGTGTTAATAAGTTAAAAGGCGGCGGTATGGTTACATACGAGCACTTGCCGCAAAATCTCCGGTTTAAGTTCTTCGACACACGGCAGGGTGCTCAGGGGTATTCTTTTGACTCGGTGAAGGCATACGAGAGTTATCTTAAAGGGATTAGTAAGAAGATATACCAAGAGCCTGCGGTTCAGCAAGTTAAGACACACTTTAATGAGCTGAGTCCTGAGTATCGGCAATATGTAACGAAGCATGTCAAGACCTGGCTGGGTATGGGCAGGACCGGCGCTATGGATGCGGCGGATGCTATTGCGTCTGTGCAATGGATGCTTAAACTGGGGCTGAATCCCCGGAGTGCTATTACTAATTTCGCCCAGCGCGTTAATACCATAGCAGATGTCGGAGAGGGGAATGCCATAAAGGGGTACTTTAAAGGGTGGACTAAAGAAGGAGATGAGTTATTTAAGAAGACTGGTCTTGCTCAAGAAGTGCCGACCGTCTTGATGGAGGGTAAGGTCCCAGAGGGTATGGAGAAGTTTAGGACTGCTGTGGGGTTTATGTTCTCCAAGATTGAGATAGGAAATAGGAAGGGTGCTTTCCTGGCCGGGGTCGAGCAGGCACAGGGTCTTGGGTTGACGGGACAAGAGGCTATCCAGCATGGAATTGATGTAGTGCATAAGACTCAATTCAGGTATGGTTCTATTGGACTGCCGATGCCATTGCAGTCTGCACCGGGGAAACTGGCTATGCAGTTCTGGTCTTATCCTATTAAGCAGACTGAGTTCTTGGTCAAGCTGTTGAAGAATGACCCAGGGAAGTTGGTCAAATGGGCCATATATGCTGAGGGTGGTAGGGAGTTGCTGGAGGAGACCGCTGGTATTGATATGGGCAATGCTATGGGGTTGGGATTTAATTGGGGAGAATTGGTGAGTGCGGCTAAGCAGGTGCCGGAGGGAGACTGGGATAATTTCTTCAAACATATTAGACTGGCGAATTCCGGTGGAGGCTTGGTGCCTGGGTATTCTCCAACTGTGGGCGCGGTGGTGGACATTGCGGAGGGTATTGGCAAGGGGAGAGGACTGGAGGCACTTGGTAAGGAACTAGTGCCGGTGCAAGCCAAGAAAATGAAGAAGTTGTATGAAGGGGTCAGGGGAGCGCATCGAGATGGAGAGGGAGGGTACAAGCTCCCTTGGTATGATAGCGCAGGGCGGCTTGATGCTGAGTTGTCGCCGATGGAAGCCGGGGTTGAGACCTTCGGGCCGCGTCTGGAGAGATTGAGTGAGGTTAATCTAGGCAAGAGTCGAGAGTATGAGACGCAACAACACGAGGGGAATCTCAGGAGAGATCTGAGTACTGCAATACGAAAAGGCGATTGGGATACTGTGGAGGAAGTGGGTATGAAGCTGATGGACTTTGGCGACATAGGCGCGAGGATGCAGGAGAGGAATGTGCCGTGGAAAGATAGACATGAGATGGATCTGGATATTGTGAGGGAGGAGTTGCTTAAGTAGTAGGGTTGGTGAGACCCTTGACGGGAGAGGGAGTTACTCTGATGAGAGTAGCTCCCTTTTTTTAGTCTTTATATATAAGCTCCTGCGCTTTGGCGATTTTTTTGATTGCGCCAAATAGTAGTTCATCCTTTGTTATTAAGTCACCTCCGATATTGTATATTATTTCTAAGGTTGTGATTGCTTGTTCGAGTAGTCCGTGGGCTTGTTCGAGTTTTTTCATTTCTCCTCCTTTGTTATTTCTCATGGAGTGACAGTTCATGGCCGCGGCTTCCGAGGCTTTTTCAAGACACACGAACAGGCCATCTGAGCGTATGTGCCTGAATGTTGCTATGATGTCGTTGTTTATTTTGATTTCGTAATCCCTCCAGCCTTCCGGGTCTGGATCGTTGAATGGGCCTTTGTTAGTTATTGATATCATTTATCCTCCTTAACAGTAATTACTATCTATTAGTTTATACATAATGGATACAGTCTTGCCGTTCTTCTTACTATACTGATCCAGCATCCCGGCCTCTTCTAGGTTTATTATAATCCTGTCTAGTACAAGCCCGTCGAATTTATTCCAGTTCTTCTTCAAGAGCGCGGCCTTGGACATCTCTTGGCCCGGCGACTTGGCGAGTTGGCTCACTATCATGTCTTTGTATTTCATACTCGGGTCGTCTACGATACCTGAGAATGCCGCTTTCATCTTGTCCTCGACTTGGGTGAGTATAGTCCAGGTGGCGTGCAGTATATCCTCGTCTATGATAAGTGAGTCGTCTTGGGATATACTCAAGAGCATTGCGACCTTGAAGATGAGGTCACGCTTCCTGGCATAGTATCCGACTAGTCTCTCATCCTGGCATTCGTCTCCTCTCGTGGTGTACCACACCATGTACTCCGCTTTGGCCTGGTCTGTTATTATGAAGTCACCGTTGAGGGTGTTTATGTGGTTAAGGTCCGCGATGAGTGGCTTGCGGAGTGCGATCACCTCTGGGGTCATGAAGTCTTCAGGAAATGCATACGAGCGCTCAGGGACATCCTCGAAGATGTACACGAAGCGTCCTGTGAAACCGCCCGCGATCTCGTCTGTGGTCGTGCCAAGGGTCAGCCACTCGGGAGTCGAACAGGCGAGTAAGTTGAGGCAGATATTCTTGAAGTCTACTTGTGTGGACTTATTTCCCTTGGTGCGAAAGGAGGAAGAATTCGGGCAGCCGAAGAAGGAGGTCAACATGGCTACTAGTTCGGCTTTATTGAGATCTCCTAAGAAGGTCTTCATCTCCGGTGCGTATAGAGTCACACAACACTGTCCTTTGCTTGTGGTAAGATCGCTGAAGTAGTCGAGTATATACCAGGAGGTTACCTTTTCCTCTATTATCTCTATGTCTTTTACTTCCTTTAGGAATTTGATAGAGATGTCTGCCGCACTTGTTTTAGTGAATCCACTTGGGGCCACGAGAGCCACGTATAAATTAGGAAAGATGTTGAAGTATCCACGAGGGAGTTTCACCTTTCTCTGTAGAACGGAAGCCAGTGTAGAAAGTCCAGTCCACATGTGAAATTTCAAAGGTGCTTCTTGGAAGGCTGTGTATTCTAAATAAGTATCTAGCCAGTTGTTCTTGCACTGTCGACTGGACATCTTTAAGAACTCCTATTTCTGTGACATATATACAGCATTGATCTTGTTCATCTCTATGTAGAGATCATTGATAGAGGTCCAGTTTTGCACCCAGCCTGTGCCGTCACAAGTGGAGCAGTATTTATAGTCGAAATACTTATTCTCTTCGTTGTGCGGGACTTTGCCTAGATGGCAGTCTGGACAGTGGGACTTGAGCATGATCATTGATCCGGCGGGTATGGGCATTTTCTACTCCTCCTCTTCTTGCATGTGTTTGGCTACGATCTTGCATGAGTCTAGATAATCTTGTGGGTGTTTCTCTATCGCGTAGTCAAAACCGTGCTTGAATCCGTGCTCGTGGCCTAGCCGGTATATGTACTTAGCGTACTCTCCTATGAATTCTGCGTGGTCTTGGGCCTGATTCTTGGCGTATTGAATTGAGTCGGTGCTTTGCATAGTTTGCATAGTGTGATCTCCTTACAGTAATGGCAGAGTTCTTCGTAGTGTGTGCTGTGTTCGTTGTCTCCTATGGAGTATTCTATGGTGCATCCACAACGTGGGCAGATTTTAGTCATCTTGCTTAGGTTCCTTTTTTATGGGTTTTAGTATATAGGCACAATCAAAGCGCGGACATCTTAGTCTTGTCCTGTCATCAATCTCATGCTCTCCGTGTAGGGTGAAGATTAAACCACACTCCCCACATTCTATGGTTGGGTTCTGTTCTTTTGACATATTGTCTCCTCGGTAATGATTCATTTAATGAATTGTTTTAATGTCGCAGAGTCAACTCCTGCGATCTTGAGCGCGGCGATTATGGACTGTGTGCTAGGCTTCACAACTATCTTCGGCGCGGGCTGTGGGTATGGTTCTCTCATCAAGGTTGGATCATCTGCTATGTCTAGTTCTCTCCTGCGTGTGTATATGTATCTCTCGACATTGGCTAGTGTGCACAGTTCGTCATTTACTTCTTGGAGTAATTCAGAGAGAGTGTCCCGGTCTAGTGTGTTAACTTGGTCCTTGGTGAGATGAAGTCTGCTCATCTTTAAAGTCTCCTCCCACCGTACTCATTAGCCATACTCCCGGTTGCGGAGAATTCATACTTTGATACTTCTTCATGGCATAGTGGACAGTAGTAGTAATTAGGATATGGGTCTCCTCCGCAGGCTTGGCACTTTCTCTTCTTACCTAGTGCGTGCTTTATCCTCCTAGCTATTCTGTTACGGTGCGGGCGACGGTCATAGGTTTTGTCCTGCATATTAATAACCTCCTAGTCTTTGTGGTGTTCTACTCGTTGCTGCTTCTACACTGTCTACTATGCCAGATGTGCGCGAGTGGCAGCTTGGACAGTAGAAGTAATTAGGCCATGCGTATCTACCACATGATCTGCATTTGCGATCATGAGTTCGTTGTTTGCTGCGGGCTGACTTTGTGAATCCTTTATCGTATCTCTTTGCTATGGGAGTCACCTCCTTTGTTGGTGTTGATGGATTATTTGATACTTTTGTAGAATTTGGTTTCCATTCTGATATATTCCGGTGCGTCTTCAGACATCAACTGTCCTTGAGTAAATCCCCACTTGAACGCTTCAAAAGGCAGGACGTTCTTTCCGCTAGGGTCATTCTGTAATTCGCACCATGCGATAAACAGTGACTCCAATTCTATGTCAGTTGTTTTCATTATTTATTCTCCGGCGGTGCGGATAGCGATTCTCCAGTTTCAATCACAAATCCACATTCACTGCATTCGCATTCTAAATCTTTTAATAGAACTGTCACTGGCCTTACTGCAATCCAACGTGTTAAGCATTTTAAACAAATAACCTCTGAAACTTTATGGGGTTTATTCTTTTCTATATATTCCATATTCATCCAGTATCATATCTTTCACATCAGACCAAATCACATTTTCTATGCAATGTACTAAACTCAAATCATTAAAGGGCACTTTTGCCGATCGCCCAAAATTAGTGTACCCATCATGACTTTTGTACTTTCTGACCATTTTACCTGCATTTGATACAGTCAAGCATAAGTCATTATATTGCCGCATTCTCATTATTTTTAGACCAAATATTTTCATAACTTATCCTCCTTATTTACCCAGCCAGTTCGTCTTAGGCTCTTCTATCTCTATGGGTATCTTTAAAATATCTCCGTTTATCTCAATCTGGCGCAGGATCTCAAGATGTGTCTTTATATAGGTACTCCACCAGTCGTATCTCTCAGGTGGCAGTGAGCATAGCACGGAATCATGTGTCTGTGTAAGGAGGTGTATGTCCTGTGGCTTGATGAGATATAGTGACAAGATACCCAGGTTCATCATGTCTACTATTGTACTTTGGGGTTTTTGAGCATAGCCGCTGCCGATAGTGGTTTGATCGATCCGTCCGGTGAAAATACGAGTGCGTCCAAATGGGTTAGTGAGACGCCTGTTAGTCTCGATCTCAGATTGGATGTCACGATGGTATTTAGGTAGTTCTGGCACCACTGTGAAGTACTTCTGCTGGATTGCTTGGGCTTCGTGGACAGGCTTTCCGATAATTCTGGAAAAGAGTTGCACCCCCATCTTGTAATTCGATCCATGTACTGTCTTCTTCGCAATGAGGTACTCATCTGCATTTAACTCCTGCCAGGGTTTGTCGAATATCCACTCGCCTACTTTGTAGTGTATTTTAAGTGGGCCGTTTAGTACATCCTTCATTATCTGTGAGTCCATGAAGTAGGCCATAGCTCTTGCTTCGGCCGCGCTCAGGTCTGCGTCGAGGAACACGTGGTCTTTCTCGGGGATGAATATCTGCTTGAGGTGCTTTGGTATATTCTGGAGATTGGTCCCATTGTTGAACTGGTCCGTTGAGGAGGTCAGTCTGCCAGTTACGGTATACCCATAGGAGCACTTCATGTGTTCATCTGGGCTTATTATTGCGCTTAAATAAGTGCCAAGGTCCTTTGCTTTTAAGACACGAGCACATAGTATCTGCTTTAGTATGAACCTGTGCTCGGGGTGCTTGGCTACCATATTTTCCAGGGTCTCTTTTTTTACTGTATAGTTTCCTTTCGGAGTGCGTGGGACTATAATGCCTAGGGTTGTGAGGTACTCGCCGATTTGCTTTGAGGAATTTGGGTTTATGTCTTGCTTGGCATACTTGTTTATGATATCCAGGGCGATTGGTAGTTCCTCTTCTTGGATATAGTCTTTCCACTCTTTATGCAAAGGCATGTCGACACGAATGCCACGGTGTTCCATCTCGAAGATGACACGCCGGAATGGGTTTATATAGCCAGTGTAGAAGTTGTAGAGGTTGTTCTCTTTTAAGTCCTTTATAAGACCTAGCGCGGCTCTGTGTGTGCCAATAACATCCTTGCAGTTGTATGACCATAGTGCCTGGTCTTTAGGGAGGTCTTTTGATTTCCAATCCTTAACTGCATCTTTGTGGTAGTTCATCTTTGTGTATGCAGAGATGATGAACCCTAGGTTGTGAGGCATGTCACTGTGTATAAGCTGATGAGCGTATCGTGTGTCAAATATAGGCTCACGTGGGAAGCCTAGAAGTGGAAGCAAATAATGAAGATCGTAGTGTATATTTTGGCCAATCTTTAATAAACCTCCTTTTGCAAAGATACGCTGCATATGGTTGAGTATCATTATCTGTTCAGGCTCGGACCACCGCAATTTTAATCCCTTGTGCCTGAATGGGATACACATGGCTGAGTCTGGCGAGAGAGTGAATCCTACACATGTGATACGCTGAGCGGCGACTGTTTCTATGTCGAGGCAGGTTTGCGTGGACTCCTCGTATATTTGGTCTAGGTAATTCAGGACTTGGGTCAGGGTAGGATCTATGTGCTCTTCCCAGGGTGTGTCTGCTTTGTAGAGTCCGAAGCCTATCTCTGCGAAGATTTTGGTATCATTTCGTACATAGGGATATAGGTCCATTTGTCCACGTTGGAGGTGTGAAGGATGTAAGGTGGGGACAACACGGATGCCGGGGACGAGAGAGCAGTCGAGGACAGATCCACGTTGCTTGAGGATGCCGGACTCTTCGCAGAGTGCACTGAGTGCGGTGGCTCCGAGCGCGAGGATGACCGTAGGGTTGACATTCTGTATCTCCTCCTTTAGAAAAGGGATGAAGTCTTCTATACTCAGATTATATTCCTGCAGCCGGTCTAGTTTATTATTAGGCGGGCGCACCTTTACTACATTGGTGACGTGGAGAGAAGTGCGCATCAAGCCGACATCTTTGAGGAGTTTGTCCAGCAAGAAGCCCGCCTTTCCGCAGAAATACTGTGAGTTCAGTTCCTCATCCGCGCCCAGTGCCTCTCCCACTATCATCATCTTTTTAGGGGTGAAGGCGAGTGGGTATACTAGGTTCTGGCCTCTTGTTTTGGTCTCCAATAACGCGGCAGATTCAAGGGGACATTTCGGCCCAGTGTTCAACTCAATAATAGGCATTTAGTCTTCCTTTATATCAAGAGCTACGAAGCATTCCGTTATGGTGTTATTCGTGAACACATAAATAGGTATTTGTAGAGTCTGAGCGAGTTTAATCTCCTCTAATGTACCCTTGCTGTCTCTCCAGTTTGGCAGGAGGATTAGTTTGTCACATCTCTTGAGGATTTCCAGGTAGCCCAGTAGGAATTGACTATCCTCGCACATACCGTCATAGTGTGCTGTGTTCTTATGAGGACATATTACTGCATATCCACTCTTCCACATTTTCACAGCCACTTTAGAGGCTCGGTCTATATTGAGCTGAGTCATGTATGTGGAAGAGGCGCGGTAGGGTCCGGCTATGTAGACTAGTCTCATCCTTTACTCCTTCATATTCAATGTAATGTTAGAGTCCGCGATGGTGTGATTACGCTCATCTGACTCCATACCTATTGCTCGTCTCTTGGTATTGTGTGCCGCGAGAAGGAGATTACCACTTCCTACAAAAGGGTCCAACACAAGCTCACCTTCCACAGTTGCCAAGGAGATCAGGCGCTCCAAGAGTGCGACGGGCTTCTGCGCCGGGTGCAGCTTATGCCCGGTGTTTTTGTACTCCAAGACTGCATAAGATGGAGTGGACATCTTGCGGGGGTCTCCATTAGAGAAGAACACTACAGGCTCATAGTCATTAGAAGGCTTGAGATAAGGGTGGGAGGAGTGTGCTACGGTGGGTTTATACCAGATAAAGATAGTGTCGAATATTTGGTATCCACACTCCTGCACTAGCTTATATATCCTGCCTGTAAGGAGGTGGCGCGTGGCACAGAATAGATAGCAGAGTGCGCCTGGTTGGAGTTTTGGTTTCACTGCTAGGAGCATTTTCTGCGTTATACCCAGACCTGTCTCGGGGTCACTGCCATACTTCGTGTCATATTCAACTTGCCACGGCGGGTCGGTGCATAGGCAGCTCACACTACTATCATCCAGGAAAGGTATTAATTCCAAACAGTCACCCTTCTGCAACTGGATCGCGGTGTTGGAAGTACGCTTCTCAAAAGGAATAGCCTCTCGGGCTTTTGCTTTTGATTGCTTGGTGATAGCTGCAAGTAATGTCCTCCCCTTAAGCTCTAAGGATCGCTTAAAGGCGTTCTTAGCAGACGTCTTGCTTTTTAGAAGGCCTAGGCTTGGGTCGGCTTCTAAGGCATCGGCCAGCTGGAGGTCTTCACAGATAGCGCCGGCACTTATGCCGAGCCTCTCTGCGGTGTCTTTTACTTTCCATCCAGTGCCGTCGCCAGCGCGGCCACTCTTCGGCTCGCCATATTTTTCTACATACTTAGAGTGGAGACGTTTCTTGGCGGCGAGTTCTTCAGGATAGGAGAGAGCGTCTCTGTGGAGGTTCTCATCCAGTTCTGCTACCTCCTGCATCCAGGGGTCTAGTGATTCGTAGTAGTCTATCCTTATTTCTGTCCAGCCCAGGAGTTGGCAGGCACGTATGCGGCGCTCTCCAGCTACTAAAAAGTTCTCTCTATTGATAATAACTGGTTCTATCAGGCCAGTGGTGCGTATAGACTCACTCAGTTCCTCTAGTGACTTCTGGTCGAAGTGCTTGCGTATACGTTCCGGCTTTATACGTATTTGGGCTATTGGTATAATCGGCATCAGTGAAATATCCTTTCTTGTTGGGTTTTTCCGTGGGAGGGGAGGGGATTACATTCCAGTACGCCGCGCCTTTGTAGGGGCAGTGTGTGGGAATAAAGTCTGGGTCGTTGTATTCACTATCGCCTATGTCTAAGGCGCCTATGTCTAAGGTGCAGGCAGTCTTGCAAAAATCACACCGGTATCGCATAATCAAGGCCTCCAAGTGGGTGGTTTTTTGCCCATCACGATCCACAAGAGTGCCAGAAATGCGGCAATAGCTAGGTATATCCAAGTCATTTTACACACCTTCTGTGGGTAGTCCTGCAAGTATGCCTGTGAGCACGTCCCATATTATAAAGAGTAAGTCCATGTTATAAATACTCCTCTATTTGCTTTATGATTCTGTCGTGGAGGTCGGTGCGCATTGTGCGGATTATTTTCACACACCGGTAGGCCGCCGAGTGGACCAGGAATGCATCTGTGCGTCCGCCGCGTTTGCGGAGTGGGACTCCTGCGTGGTGCAGGATGAGGCGGATGGTCTCGTGGCTTGTGTGGAACTCCTTAGCGACCTCCGCCGTGGTCATATCCTGGTACATTTGGGCCATCTTTTTGACTGCTTCTTTTGTGTAAAGGTATTCCTTCTTTGCTACCATTGTTTATCTCCTTCTGTGTGTGTAGTGTGGAATCCTGGGCGGCCTGGGATATAGAGTCCCGCCGCGTGGGCCGCTGGTGTATAGACTAACGTTGCCGCGATCATCAGTTTCAACAGTATAGTCTTCACGATGGCATCACCTCCCTACGATTATTCCAAAGATTAATAATACGAGTAAAAACCCGGATATAATTATTACTGTAATTATCATAATTTAACCCTCCCGGGATTTTGTGCTTTTTTTCAACAATGCTAGTTCGCGCTTCAACTCAATGTCATCATATCCTCGTAGCCGGGCGCACTCTGGACACTCAGCGTTTCCGTCCACATAGGCCTCTTTTCCACACACGCTACATCGGATCATTCCTTTCACCTCCTGGCGGTTGGGGTTATTTACACCCTCCCGATTAGTAAATGGATTGGGCCAAAATCAAACATGAAAGCATGGAGTGGCCCCCTGATCACTTTGCCAATGTAAAGCCACATTACATATCTTTCATCTTTACTGGAAGTAACCGACCAACCAGATGTCGATAACTTTAAAGACACCGTAAAACGCCCATAACTATAAATCATACCTCACCTCCCTTGAGTGCACCTGAATACTCCCCGCCACAATCTCGACACTTTAAATATACCGGGCCGCATACCCTTGGGATTTTCTTACTCCCACAACTGCATATTTTCGGTGGTTCCAGCGCATCCTCCAGTGATTTCTCCCAATCTTTCAAGACCGAATAGATCATTGAATCATCACCTGGCCCATGTTCATTTAGAAA